>Ga0265293_10000312_pt1 | contig 119325 bp, 118 predicted proteins | sample Munlanlewell138R_FD_192505 | JGI IMG/M metagenome (GOLD analysis project Ga0265293, IMG submission 192505) | Leachate microbial communities from a municipal landfill in Southern Ontario, Canada - Leachate well 138R | ecosystem: Engineered > Solid waste > Landfill > Unclassified | place...
TTTGTGTCTGACATCTGCAAAAATTCATGTGGTTTTTTGTTTATTATGTTATAATTATATGATTAGTATAAGGTTGCAAACATCTAATAATTAATTGTGGTGAATAGGAGAGGAATGTCTATGAAAGGTAAGGATTACGGTTTATTAGCTTATATATCGGTGTGTATTATTTGGGGTTCAACATATCTCGCAATAAGAATAGGGGTACAAAGCATGCCTCCTTTTCTTTTTGCAGGTATAAGATATATTATTGCAGGAGCTATAATTTTGTTGTATTCGTATATGAAGAAATTAGAATTTCCCAAAACTATAAAAGAATACTGGAAAATATCAATTGTCGGACTTTTTTTGCTTACAGGTTGTAACAGTCTAGTAGTTCTAGCAGAAATGAGAATTAATTCCAGCACGGCAGCATTAATCTTAGCATTAATGCCGATATTTATTGTATTATTGGAACAGTTTGTACCGGGAGGCAGCCCTATTAGTCTATCCGGTTGGATTGGTATGATTGTTGGCTTTGTTGGTGTGGGTATATTATCGCTTAGCGGGGGCAGTGGACTGGATATGGACATGATAGGTATAATATTAATAATTCTCGGCTGTTTGTCTTGGGCTATAGGTTCAGTATATTCTAATAGAACAGTTTTTACAGGTTCAATTGTGACTCAGATTGGTGTACAGATGTTTGTTGCCGGTTCTGTGCAGGCTATTATAGGTTTGGTATTGGGGGAAGCCTCCAGATTTAGGTATAATCCTTCAGGTTTTGGAGCTATGTTATATCTTATAGTAATTGGATCATTAGTTGGATATAGTTCTTATATCTATCTTATAAATGTATGGCCTATTTCTAAAGCCGGTACTTATGCGTATGTGAACCCAATCGTTGCAATGTTTTTAGGTTGGTTTGTTTTAAGCGAACCTATAACTTTTAAAATGATTGTTTCAGCTGTTCTAATTCTGGTAGGTGTATTGATTGTACAAAAATCAAAAATAATAGAAAAAGAAAATAGCATAAAAACAATTGAAGGATAGTGATGCATCTGTATATTAACAAATACGCTATATAAAATATATTTCAGGGGAGGAGTTATAGCATGAAGCTTACAGTTCTTATTGATAATAATACTTTAATAGACAGATATTTTCTAGCTGAACCCGGCTTATCATTTTTAATTCAGACTGAAGATATGAATATTGTATTTGATGTAGGCTATTCAGGAGCTTTTTTAATTAATGCGGCAAATATGAATATAGATATTAATATTTTGGATGCTGTAGTAATCTCTCATGGACATATGGACCATACATGGGGATTGTTTTATCTTATAAAACATTATGTGGAGACAAATCTTGAAGGAATTAGCTTTACGAAGCCGGATTTAATAGCACACCCATGGGCCTTTAAACCGAAAATAGAAGGAGTTGAAATCGGTTCATTGATTAATGAATCAACCTTATCCAGACATTTTGATTTAAAGTTAAGTATAGACCCGTTTTGGTTGACTGAAAAGCTTGTTTTTTTAGGTGAAATTGAAAGAAGTAACGATTTTGAAAACAATAAACCCATAGGTAAGGTTTTAAATAAAGAAGTTATGTTGGACGATTACCTCAAAGATGATTCGGCAATGGTTTATAAATCAAAAGAAGGATTAATTATTGTTACCGGGTGTTCTCACGCGGGTATATGCAATATAATTGAATATGCCAAAAAAATTTGCAATGATGATAGGATTATAGATGTAATTGGTGGCTTTCATTTATTGGAACCCGAAAAGGAAATATTAAATAAAACATGCAATTATATTAAAGCCAATAACGTAAAAATGCTTCACCCTTGTCATTGTACTGATTTAGGCTCAAAGATAGCTTTGTCTAAACATTGTATAGTAGAAGAGGTTGGAGTAGGTACAGTTTTAGAATATGATTAAGAATTTGTAATATGTTATAGAGCCAAAATTTACGGATTTTGGTTCTATGTTTTAGTAATCCTAAAATATAGGGGGAGAAGAATGATACATCAGGTAATAGTATTTGCTGTTATTTTATCAACATTATTCTTATTTATAGATGGACGAATAAGATATGAATACATTTCAATAATGAGCTTATTGTTTTTGACTGTTACAGGAGTTATAAGCCCTGACGAAACATTTTCAGGTTTTGGTCATCCGGCTGTAATAACTGTTGCTTCAGTATTTGTCATTAGTGCTGCTCTTATAAAATCAGGAGTGGTTGAGCGGTTAGTTATTTTATTAAACGGAAAATCATCAAGTTTACATTTTAAAATAGCAGGATTAATGCTTATAACCGCATTTTTATCGGCTTTTATGAATAATGTTGGCGCATTAGCATTGATATTACCGGTTGCTTTAAGGATAGCAAAAGACGGCAGAACATCACCATCAAAATTTTTAATGCCTGTTGCTTTTGCATCGTTATTAGGCGGAATGGTTACGGTAATTGGAACTCCTCCAAATTTGATTATTTCAAATTACAGAGTACAATTCAGCGGGCAATCTTTTAATTTTTTTGATTTTTCACCTGTAGGTATCACATCAGTTATAATGGGCATTGGGTTTACAGTTTTTTTAGGAATAAAGTTAATTCCTGAAAGAAAAAGTCTAAAAGAAGATGAACTCTTTAACATTGGAGAGTATTTATCCGAGGTAGTCGTTACGGAGACATCTAAAATAGCAGGTAAAAAGATCAGGGATTTTTATGAGATATTTAAAGTGGAAGTAGAAGTCTTAAGTATTAATAGGAATAAATATAAAATTATAATACCGAAACCTAATGAAAGATTGATTCCCGGCGATGTTTTAATCATAAAAACAGACAGTTTGGAATTAAAAGAATTAATTAACAGAACGGGTTTAGCATTAAAAGGGGCAAAACTGGATTTTTTAGAATCTTTGCCAAATTTAAAATCAGATGAATTTTCACTTGTTGAAGTTGTACTTAGAGATGATTCACTACTAATAGGGAGAACAGCAATCGAAGTTAAACTGAGAAACAGATACAATGTTAACTTGGTTGCTGTATCAAGAAAAGGAGAACTCTCTATAGGCAGATTAAAAAGATTCCGGTTTAAACCGGGGGATATCTTACTGCTTCAAGCACCTATAAGCATTTTACAGGATATTTATAATAAATTAAGCTGTTTGCCTTTAGCTGAGCGAAGTGTAAAGATAAATATTGATAAGAAAGGGATCAGACAGTTTTTTCCTTTAAGCCTGTTTTTTATAGGTATTGTTTTAACTACGATAGGTTTTGTACCCGTACAAATAGCTTTTTCCGCAGTAGCGATTCTATTAGTCACCTTAAAGCTGATTACCCCAAGAGAGTTTTATGAAGCGATTGAATGGCCAACAATTTTACTATTAGGTACACTGCTGCCTTTGGGAGGTGCATTGCAGAAAAGCGGTGCTGCAGATACCATCGCCGAGTTATTGACGGGATTATCTTTTTTGTTTTCACCTACTTGGATGATAGTCATATTAATGATAATTACTATGATTATAACAAATCTAATAAGCAGTACTGCAACTGCTATATTGATGGGGCCTATAGCCCTGAGCTTGGCAGCTTCTTTGGGTGTTTCACCCGATCCTTTTTTAATGGGTGTATGTATCGCTGCATCTTCAGCATTTTTAACTCCTATAGGTCATCAATCAAATATGCTCGTGATGGGCCCCGGCGGATATAAATTTACTGATTATTGGAAGTTGGGATTACCTTTATGTATTATTGTAATAGCTTTTGGAATTCCTTTAATACTGCTTTTGTGGCAATTCTAATATGATAGATTATTTTTATTGAAAACTTTGTATTTTATTGTTAGTATATATTCTAATATAGCAATTATATTACATGCATACAGAATGTGAAATAAATGTTTGCTTTTGTAAACGGTTACAGAATAATTGTGTTTAAATACTTTTAGTCGGCTATATTTTATTCATAGTTAATAATAACCCAAAAAAAGGGGACAACCATTGATTTGCTTGAATTACAAATAAATTATTTGGTATTAAGCGGGGGTATGGTGATGAATAGACGGATTGGAGTATTAGATACGGGTGTCGGCGGGTTATCTGTCGTTAGAAGTTTACAAAAAGTATTACCTCAGGAGAATATATTATACTTTGGTGATAGTAAAAATGTTCCCTACGGTAATAAAGAAGAAGACGAGATACTATATTTGACGATGAAGATGTTAAATTTCATGAAGGAAAACAATGTGAAAGTGGTTGTGATAGCATGTAATACCGTTTCTTCTTTGCTTAATAAATATAAAGATAAATTTAGATATCCTATATTTGATATAATAACTCCAACGGTAGAATACTTACTGGATCTTAAAGTAAATGATTTGGCTATTATGGGTACGGAATTCACAATCAAAACAGGTATTTATCAAAAGCTTTTAATAAAAGGAAATAAAAGAATCAGCATAATATCGGAAAGCAGCAAAGCTCTTGCTGCTTTAGTTGATTCAGGTGATTTCACTTCCGCGATAATAAAGGATACAATAAAATTTCATTTAGATAATATATTCAAAAAAAAGCGTGTGACGGGTATTGTTTTAGTTTGTACGCACTATCCCATAGTACAAGAGCTTTTTGCAGAAATTACACCAAATATCAATTATATAGATCCCGGGTATCAGCAAGCTTTGGCCGTTAAAGAATATCTATTAAAAAATGATTTATTGAATAAAAAAGGCGGTGGATTATTAAGTATTTATACATCCGGCGAAAAAAAGATATACTTGAAAATAAAAGATAAATTAAGATTAGTAAACTTAGTAGAATTAGTAGAAATGAAATTATAAACAGAATAACTTAGAAGGAGCAAATTTTTCGTGTCAGTTTGTATAGCATGCGGATAAATAATGAGGAAAAGTTTATTTTCCGGCCCAAGAATAAATGTTGCAGTTCATGTTGTATAATTTTATATTTTTTTAGTATCGATTATTGGTATTTATTGGGGATTGCGCTGTGGAAAGACTCAAGAGCCGTACCAAGGATACAGCCATGTATGAAAAGTAAGGAATTAACAATTCCCTAAGAAATATCTTTATTAACACTAGATTATTACATTTTTTTATTGTATAATTTAAGAAATATAGTTTAAAAAGTTCATATATATACTTTTTAAAAAATATTTAAAAATGAGAAGGAGGAATTTTAATGTTAAAGAGAACGTTGTCTATTTTGATGGTAGTTTTCTTAGTTGCAGCACTGCTAATTGGCTGCGGTCCTCAAAAAGCTCCGGAAGTTGAAGAGGAAGAAAACGGAGAAGAAGATGTAGCAGTTGAAAAGGTGTTTGTTTCTATAGCTACCGGGGGAACCGGGGGTGCTTATTATCCACTGGGCGGAGCCATGGCCAAGATATTCAATGAAAATGTGCCCGGAGTTACCGCAAATGCACAGTCAACCGGGGCTTCAGTTGAAAACATCGGTTTGGTGGAACAAGGTGAAACAGAAATAGCTTTTGTTCAAAATGACGTTACTTACTATGCTTATACAGGAACAGAAACATTTGAAGGCAAAGATAAAATCACAAACATCAGGGGTATGGCTATGCTATATCCGGAAGTTATTCAAATAATAGCAACAAAAGAATCCGGAATTAAATCTGTTAGTGATTTAAAAGGGAAAAAAGTTGCTGTTGGTGCTCCGGGATCCGGTACGGAGGTAAATGCTAGACAAATATTAGAAGAGCATGGAATAGTTTATGCTGATTTAGGAAAAGCTGATTACTTATCATTTAATGAGGCAGCCGACCAATTGAAGGACAAACAAGTTGATGCCGCATTCGTAACGGCTGCACTTCCCACTGCGGCTGTAACGGAAGTGACTCAGACTGCTGATATAGTTATTGTACCGGTAGAAAGCGAAAAAATAGCTTCCTTAGCTGCAAAGTATCCCTTTTATACGGAAGTTTTAATCGAAGGCGGAAATTATAAAGGGAATGACGATGATGTAGTCGCAGCTGCAGTTATGGCAATGCTGGTTGTTCCGGAAGACTTGGATGAGGATTTGGTTTATAATCTTACCAAGAGTATTTTTGAACAAAGGCAGGTTATCGTTGATACACATGCCCGAGGCAATGATATTCAATTAGAAACTGCTTTAGATGGTATGCCTATTGAATTACACTCAGGTGCGAAGAAATACTATGACGAGAAAGGTATTAGCTAGAAATAAAACAGGGAAGGGCGTTGATAAACTCAACGCCCTTCCCCAAAATATTTATGTCATAATTTTTATAATAATTTTAGTTTCGGTTTTTTTATACTTATATAAAACCCCGGCTTTGGTAGCCAGGAATTTTTTTACTGATGAGTATTTGAAATCTTGGTTGATAAAAGACGGTGATAAATTTACAATAGCTTATACTCATTCAGTAGAATTATGTCCGGTAACTGAATCTTATTTAATAGAAAATAATAGAATTATTTTGACTGAAACTTATTTTGAATCTTATGGGGCCGGACTTCCTGCCACAACTCCTTATACATTTGAATTTAAAGATAAAGGTTTTCGGATTTATAACATAAATACTGTAATGGACAATCTGGTTTATAGAACCGGTGCAGTACGGGCAAATCATGAATTGATATATAAAGGTAAAAGTTATAAATTCCTTAGCTTTAGTAAACCTAGGACAGGAATAGTATTTAAAATCAATAAGGTCTCATTATTAGCGTACATTGTAAAGGAGTGTTTTTAATGAAAGATGAAATATTAATAACTGAATCTGATGTGGCAATGGACGTCGATCAGCTGATGGACCAATATGATAAAGAAACAGGTAAACTAAGGAAACTCAAGGGGATTATTGGTACATTTACGATGCTTGTAGCCATAGGAATGTCAATATTTCAGTTTTTTACCGCTGGGTTTGGTACTCTTTTATCAGCAAAACAGCGTGCATTACATATAATATTTGCTTTTACTTTAGGGTTTTTACTATATCCCGCTAGGGAAAAATCGCCAAAAGATAGAACAACTATATTAGATTTTGTATTCATCATACTTGTTGTCTTTGTATTTGGATATTTATTTATGTTTAATGAAGAGATTGCTTTGAAAGCAGGCCATGCCAATACCGTGGATTTATTATTCGGTGGCTTGGCTGTATTATTGACCCTTGAAATAACCAGAAGAGTTGTTGGGCCAGAACTGCCTATTGTCGCAATTGTATTTTTGAGCTATGCATATTTCGGGCCTCATTTACCCGGGCTTTTAGCACATAGAGGATACAGTATCGAAAGAATTATATCACATATGTATCTCGGCCTTGAAGGAATACTTGGCATACCTTTAGGTGTTTCAGCAACATTTGTATTTATGTTTATTTTATTTGGGGCAGTGTTGGATAAAACCGGTGTAGGGAAGTTTTTTATTGATCTTGCTTTTGCTCTGACAGGGCATACCAGAAGCGGCCCTGCGATGACTGCGGTTGTAGCCAGTGGATTTATGGGTTCTATTTCCGGAAGTTCTGTTGCTAATACCGTTACAACCGGTGCTTTTACTATACCATTAATGAAAAAAACAGGATATAAACCCTATTTTGCCGGTGCTGTTGAAGCCGCTGCTTCTACAGGCGGTCAGATCATGCCGCCGGTAATGGGTGCTGCAGCATTTATAATGGCCGAGTTTACCGGTATACCATATGTGAAAATAATTATTGCCGCTGCTATTCCTGCTTTATTATATTATTTTGCCGTTGGGATAATGGTGCATTTTGAGGCATGCAAGCTGGGACTAAAAGGTTTGCCTAAGGATAAGCTTCCAAAGGCGGGCAGACTACTTGTTAAAAATGGATATTTGCTAATTCCGCTTTTAATAATAATATATTTTTTATTAAAAGGATATACTCCGTTGAATTCGGCATTTCGTGCTATAGTTGTTTCCATTGGCATAGCTGTAATTGCTTCGCTTATTAAAAAGGATAAATCCTTTGGATTTAAAGAGTTGGCAGGGGCTTTTGAATCAGGTGCTAAGGGCGCAATAGGCGTAGCATGTGCTTGTGCTTGTGCCGGAATGATAGTTGGTGTTGTTACTTTAACCGGACTGGGATTACGTATTGCAGAAATCATAGTGACGTTAGCTCAAGGTAAGCTTCTTTTGACTTTATTCTTTACAATGATAGCTTCAATAATTCTAGGTATGGGTTTACCAACTACCGCTAAGTATATTGTGCTTGCGACAATGGCTGTACCGGCTTTATTAAAGCTGGGAGTTAATTTAATGGCCGCTCATCTATTTATTTTATACTTTGGGGTTGTAGCCGATATTACACCACCGGTTGCTTTAGCGGCATATGCGGGGGCAGGTATTGCCGGAGCAAATTCCATGAAGACGGGCTTTCAGGCCGTGAAATTGGCTTTAGCCGGCTTTATTGTACCATATATTTTTGCAATGGATCCCACTTTGATAATGGTAAAAGAAATATCCGGCTCTATAGTTAGTTTTCTGCCGGTTTATACTGCAATACCTATAATGCTTTCTGCAATGATAGGTATTATCTGCTTGGCAGCCGCTGTTGAAGGTTATTTGATAGAACAAACCAAGATTTATGAGAGAGCATTGTTAGCTATTTCCGCATTTTTACTGTTGAAGCCGGGATTAATGACAGATGCTTTCGGGTTAGTTGTTTTAGTTGGGATTTATCTGCTTCAAAAATTTAGAATAAAAAAGGCTGCGGAAGTATAAAGAAATGTAAAACTCTACTAAAAGGAACAGTTAGAAACCACTGAGAAAGTCACATTATTGTCACCCTAAGCATTAGCGAAGAATCTTAATGCATTGGGAACACAAGATTCTTTACTGCGTTCAGAATGACATTTTTCGAAATCATGTATTTTTCAGTGGTTTTCGAACAGTTAGGGCGTGAACAGTAACGAATCGTAGTTATTCTAACGGAATTTATTTAGTTTGCATTGACACACTTGTATTTCCTAGTTTATAATATTAGAAAAGAAATGAAATATAAAATATAAAAGGGAGTAGCGCTTTTGCTTTGCTGCCAACAATCCCGAAAAAGCCGTTGCTTTTTCTGGTGGCATAGATCCTATGGATGTGCGAGACTTTTAATATGTAAAACATATTAAAAGTCTTTATTATTTTATTAGTGGCCGTTTGAATTTGGATGAAATCTAAACAATTTACTTGTATGCCGTGCCAATATTTCCTCATTTTATTCGGAAATGGCACATGGCTATAAAAGCGGCCTATCATACCAAAAATCTATTAGCAACTATATGGTTTAACAACGTAAGTTAATAAACTAATGAGGCGAAGCCGCTTTTGTTCTTGAGAATCTTTAATGCGCTTTAACCAAATAATAATTATGGTTTATAGTGTAAATCTATATAATGAAGAACTATTTATCTATTATATAAGGGTATTACATAATGAGGAAAGAAAATAAAATTAGTTTAACAATTTGAATGGGAGTGAAATTTTTAGTGGATTGGTTTAAGAAATGTATAGATAAAGTAGCTGAAGAATTATCAGTTAACCCAGATGAAGGTTTAAATGAAGAAGAGTTAAAGGTAAGAAGGATCAAATACGGGTTCAACGAAATAAAAGAAAAAGAAAAAGATGCACTGATAAAAAAGATTATTAACCAGATAAAAGATTTTCTTATAATTATTCTGATCGGGGCGAGTTTAATTTCCGCTTTTGTCGGTGAAACCGTTGATGCTGTTGTTATTATTGCTATAGTCCTAATCAACGGCATACTGGGTGTGGTACAAGAAAGCAAGGCGGAAAAAGCGTTAGAAGCGTTAAAAGAGATGTCATCACCTCATGCCAGGGTTTTAAGAAATAGTATTTTAACAATAGTAGAAGCTAAAGAGCTTGTGCCCGGTGATGTTATAAGCATAGAAGCAGGTGATATTGTACCGGCTGATATACGCTTGGTTGAAACCTTTAATCTAAAAATTGAAGAAGCCTCGCTTACAGGTGAATCAATACCTACGGAAAAAAATGCCGAACTTGTTTATGATAAAGATATACCAATCGGTGATAGACAAAATGTTGCATTTATGAGTACAATTGTTACATATGGGAGAGGAAAAGGTATTGTTACCGGCACGGGTACAAAGACAGAGATAGGAAAAATTGCCGAAGCAATACAGAGTATAGACTCCGAAAAAACTCCTTTACAAAATAAACTTGATGAATTAGGTAAATGGCTGGGTATTATTTGTTTGGTTATTTGCGCTGTTGTATTTGGAATTGGTGTATATCGAGGGCAAAAAATTCTGGAAATGTTTATGCTTGCTGTAAGTCTGGCTGTAGCCGCTATTCCGGAAGGCTTACCGGCAGTAGTGACAATAGTGCTCGCTTTGGGGATGAAGAAGATGGCGGAACGGAACGCTATTGTCAGGAGGCTTTTAGCCGTTGAAACTTTGGGTTGCGTTAACGTGATTTGTTCCGATAAGACAGGCACGCTTACTCAAAATGAAATGACGGTTGTAAAGATATATACGGGGGGCAACGATTATTCTATCACCGGAGAAGGCTATGAGCCAACCGGCGATTTCAGAATTAATAACGAAAAAATAAGTATATCTGTAGATGGCGGGTTAGAGCTATTGCTTAGTTCTGCTTTACTATGCAATGATGCAATTTTGACGAAAAATGAAGAAAACCATACGATAATCGGCGATTCTACAGAGGGTGCATTGGTAGTCGCAGCAGCAAAAGCGGATATGATTCAGGATGAATATAATAAAAAATATCCGAGAATCTCTGAAATTCCATTTGATTCCGAGAGGAAGATGATGACAACATTTCATGATTGTTTTATAGAAGGAAAAGTGGTTCAATTTACAAAAGGCGCTCCGGATATAATAGTTGATAAATGTGATAAAATATTTAAAAACGGTATTATTGTAGACCTTACAAGGGAAGAAAAAGACAGAATAAATCATATGAACAGTATTTATGCAAAACAAGCCCTGCGCGTTTTGGCATTTGCTTACAAAGAACATATTTCATTACCGAGCAGTATAGAATCGGCTCAAATAGAAAAAGAGATGATTCTTATCGGGCTTTCAGGTATGATTGATCCGGCCAGAAAGGAAGTTAAAGGGGCGGTAAATACTTGCAAGAAGGCGGGAATAAAACCCATAATGATTACCGGAGACTATAAAGATACTGCAGTAGCGATAGCATTGGATTTAGGTTTAATGGAAAACGAAAAAGATGTGCTGACCGGTGCTGAAATTGATAGCATTAACGATTATGAATTACGGGAAACCGTAGAAAATATAAGTGTATATGCACGGGTTTCACCGGAACACAAAGTAAGAATAGTCGATGCTTTAAAAAGAAATGGACATATCACGGCCATGACCGGTGACGGTGTTAATGATGCTATGGCCTTAAAAAAGTCTGATATAGGTGTAGCAATGGGTATAACCGGTACTGATGTCGCAAAAGGGACTGCGGATATAGTCCTTATGGATGATAATTTTGCAACAATTGTTTCTGCAATAAAAGAAGGAAGGATTATATATAGCAATATAAGAAAGTTTGTATTTTTCTTGCTGTCATGCAATGTAGGTGAGATTCTTATTGTGTTTCTAAGCATACTTTTTCAATTACCCGTACCACTATTACCTATTCAGCTTCTTTGGCTTAATCTGGTAACGGATAGTTTTCCGGCACTTGCCTTGGGAGTTGAAAAAGGAGAACCGGATATTATGAAGTTGCCTCCAAGGGATACAAAGGAACCTATTTTGAACAATTCCATGATTATAGGTATAACCATACAAAGCATTGCAATAACAATATCAGTATTATTGGCTTATATATGGGCTTTGAAAGTTTATAATGGGGATTTAATAATCTCCCGAACTGTTGCTTTTACAACTATCATTCTAGCGGAATTAATAAGGGCTCATTCCAGCAGATCCGAGAGATTTTCGATATTTAAACTAGGGATTTTTAGCAATTTAACTCTAATATGGGCTACGGTATTATCATTTATATTGCTAATAATTGTAATATATATACCTGTTTTACAAGTGATTTTTAAAACATATCCCTTGTCTTATAAGGACTGGACAGTGATTATTGGGTTATGCCTGATACCTTTAATTGCCGGCGAAATAAATAAATGGGTATTAAGATTCAGGTCTAAAGGAAACAATATTTGATTTTGTTGATATAAAACTGACATCTGAGGCTTTATCTGAAGGGTCTGTGGTATCTGCAGAAGGCTTTCTGCTTTGCTCATAGTGATTGCTGGGAAATATTCAAAAAGATAATGGGCTTGCCCGAGTAGTGAAGTGTATACGTAGTTTCTACTATATTAGGAGAAATATTATGTTTGTAAGGCTTATAAATAAAATTATTTATATCATATTAGTTATGATAATACCTCTTGTAATCCTATTTAGCTGTGTAAATCTAGTAGCATACGATCTAAATCACTATAAAGGTTTATATCTGAAATTTGGTATTTCCGAGGAAATAGGCATGGAAAACGAAGAGCTCATAAAAGCGACAACAAATCTTTTGGACTATTTGAAAGGTAATAGAGATAGCTTAGATTTTAAAGCTGTAGTACAAAATGACGAAGTAGAGTTTTTTAGTAATAGAGATAAATTGCATATGATTGATGTTAAAAATATTTTTGTTTCGATAAGCATATTGAGGAGCTATTTGTTTGCTTTGCTTTTAGTTGCAATCATAATTATAACCTTTGTTAAGAGGCTTAGACAGGATATAGGCAGGTTATTAATATTTTCAACAATACTTGGCATATTACCTTTTTTGTTATTGATTTTTTTGATTTTGATGGATTTTAACAAATATTTTACAGTTTTTCATGAGATTTTTTTTGATAATGATCTTTGGCTGCTTGATCCTAAAGCAGATAGGCTTATTAATATTTTTCCTGAAAAGTTTTTTGCATATTCTGCTTTAAAAATATTAATTTATTATTTTACTGTTATGGTGATTTTATTTATTTTGGGATTTGTTATAAAACAAAAGAGCAAAAGAGAAAGTGGACTTCTTTAGAAAACATATTTTAGCCTTTCTAATTGGATTTTAAAAATCGGAGGAAAAATGAGAGAAATAAAAATAACAGAAAACGAAGCTGAGCAGCGTTTAGATAGATTTGTCCGCAAGCTTCTAAAAGATACTTCATTAAAAAACATATACAAGTATATAAGGATAGGTGCTATAAAAGTAAACGGTAAAAAAGTGAAAGAAAATTATTCTTTGCAAAATAACGATTTGATTTCTTTGTATTTAAAAGATTCTTATACAGAAACAAATATTAGAAAAAGCTATAAAGAAATTAAAATAATATATGAAGACAAGAACATTATGATAATTGACAAACCTGTAGGGCTTTTATGTCACCCAGAGTCGAATAAAGATAAAGATACGCTGGTGCAAAGAGTATTAGGTTATTTGGAAAGGACAGGAGGAATAGAGGAATCTTTTACCTTTACGCCTGCATTATGTAATCGTTTAGATAGAAATACATTGGGTTTAGTAATAGCTGCAAAAAACTATAATTCATTAAAAAGCGTTAATGAAATGATTAGAAATAAGGGTTTAACGAGATATTATCTATGTGTTGTTAAAGGTAAAACTAATGATAAAGGCGAAATATATGGCAATATAAGCAAGGATAATGACAAAAAACTAGCATATTTAAATCAATCAGAAGGTAAAAAGTCTCATACGAAGTATATAAAATTGGCTGATAACGATAAATATTCTTTACTAAAAGTAGAATTATTAACGGGCAGATTTCATCAGATTAGGGTGCATTTAGCGACCATTGGACATCCTATTGTCGGCGACATCAAATATGGGGATAGTGATGTAAACCTGTATTTTAAGAAGAAATATGGTTTGCATTATCAGTTTTTAATTGCACATAGCTTACAATTTAACAAAATAACAAAATCCTTAGATTACATAAAGGAAAGAGCGTGGTATTCCAAGATACCTGAAGTTTATTCTGTTATTTTAGGTGATTTATTTGGAGATGCGGAAAATTTAATTAAAATCGATGTTATTATATAAGAGTGTAAATAAGTGAAACAATTAATTTGCAATGGAAAGGGTATCTATGAATAAAAAAATAAATATATCTAAGAATTTTAACAAAACGATGATTGCCTTTTTAAAAGAAGATATGGAGTTTTCCGGTAGAAGTGCCAAAAAGCTTTTAAAAAACAGCTTGGTATTACTTAATAATAAAAGGGCATATGGGGATACAAGGATAAAGGGCGGAGACATTATACACATTCTTGGAGCGGAGAAAAAAGAAGACTATATTGTTCCGCAAAATTTAAAGTTATCTATATTATTTGAGGATGAATTTATACTGATTGTAGATAAACCCCCTTTCATGTCTATGTTGCCGGGGAAAACCAATGAAGGTACCCTAGCTAATGGGATTAGGTATTATTTTGATAATAATGGTATTATGGAACCGGTTAGATTCTATAATAGGCTGGATATGAATACTTCCGGAATAGTATTGATTCCAAAAAACAGTCAAACTCACAGTTTATTAGATAGATATTCTTCAGAAACTGTCGTTAAAAAATATCAAGCCGTTGTTTTGGGGATACCAAAGGTCGGGAGTGATACTATAAAAAAACCTATAAGTATGGTTGCTGATGAGAAAGGAAAAAGAATTGTAACAGATAGAGGAAAGCCTGCTATTACAAAATACACTTTGGTAGAAACATTTAAAAATTCGTCATTATTAGATATACATTTAAAAACAGGAAGAACTCATCAAATTAGAATACATTTAAGCAGCATAAGACATCCGATAATAGGAGATACCTTGTACGGGGTAAATACGAAATTTATAGGGAGGCAAGCATTGCATTCATATAAATTGGAGTTTTTTCATCCGATCCGAAAGCAAGGTGTAATAATTGAGTCACCTTTACCTGAAGATATGAAAAAACTTATATCGATTCTTAAAGAAAAATATATAGTGAGTTTTGGTGCAACTCGTAACAAACTTACAGATTATTAGCCTCGGAAGCCAGCAATCGCAGCAAATATAGTAAGCGGCTTATCAAAAACAGTTAAGATATGAACATTAACTATAAATACTATAAAATATTTTGTATTATAAATGATTCTTTTTCCGGTATATGCTTCATTAACACTTTTAAAGCAGCCAGTTTAGATAATGATTCTGTTTTATCTTGATTTAAAATATAGGCTTGCAATTCAGATAGTTTGACGGTAACATTGTCTATTTCTAAATGGTCTATAAGCATAGGCCAAATCTTTTTATATTTATCCCATTGATTTTGCGTTTCTTTTACAATATTTTTTGCTTTTTCCCATTCATCAATATAAATGCTATTCTCTATTTCAGTAAATAAATCGTGCAGACTCTCCGATTCCTTTTTTAGCATTTTGATTGTAAGTGTTCCCACTGTTATTATTAAAATAACTATTATTAAGGAATAAGCTAATTGTTTCATGATTTTATCACCTTTTTTGACTTTCTTTTAACTGATATTTAAATACTTTATCGTTTGTTACGAAGGCAAAAAATATATCCTTTACTGAAGCTATCTTATTAATTTTTAATTCATTGTTTATCCAATTTATATTTAATCCGGCAGCAGATAGATTTTCATTTATTAAAACTCCATCAATTATTAATGTTATAGGCAAACCCTCATATTTAGCATTAATATTTAAATCTTCTTTTAATACAGGCATTTTAGCAGTTTTTAATATAATGCTTAGATTACCCCCTGTTTCAAGTATTGCATATTCGACATCTTCAATATTGGAAACATTTTTTATTCTTAGTTGTTCAACTAAATCATCAATGGAGAAACGCTGTTTATTAAGTTCGTTTTCTACTATTTTACCTTTTGAAATGATGATGCTGGGTTTACCGGATAGTATTTTACGTGCAGTTTGACTTCTCAAGGAAATATAAGATAAAACTGCTTCACCGATAAATAAAGTAAGTATAGGCACAATTCCCGAAAGGAGCGGTATCCCTACATTACCCATTGGAATAGCTGCTAAATCGGCGATGATTAACGAAACTACCAATTCTGAAGCCTGAAGCTGCCCAATCTGCCTTTTACCCATTATTCTCATCAAAGCAACTATTAATATAAAGAGTATTATAGTCCTAATAAAAACAATTAACATAAAAATCTCCCTATCTATTGACAATAACATTTTATCCCTTTAAGGTGGTTTATATACATTAAAAATAGTAAAATAAAGAGGGGGATATAGTATTGCTTTTTTTATATATAATTTTAAAAATTCTTTTGAAGTTATTGCTAATACTGTTGGCTGTGATTGCAATATTTCTATTGATACCTTTTTTTTATGAAATTAAGCTAATAGTATCCGATAAATGGAGCTGCCTTTTAAAATTGAATGGGGAAAAGTTATCGGTATTAAAGGTGATATTAGAAGTGATGATATAAAGGATATAGATATTATTTTTTTTAATAAAACTGTAAAATCACCTTGGGGATTTAAAATAAAACACTACAAAAAGAGGAAGTTGCGACAAAAAGATACCGAAGGTAATGAGAAGGATACTGAAAAAGAGAAAACCACTTTAAATACTAAATTTAAAAAAGCAAAAATGGTAGATAAAGAATTAATTTATTTATTATTAAATTACATACGGGAGGTCTTGAAAACAATTGCTTTTCAATGTTATAATGATAAATATAGTTAATGGGCGGTTAGCTCAGCCTGGTTAGAGTGCCTGCTTGACATGCAGGAGGTCGTTGGTTCGATCCCAATACCGCCCACCATTTACAATTTGTTTATTCAAGCGTATCTATTACCTAAAGCTTATCAGCATCAATAGAAATAATTCTATCTTTATATTCTTTATTTATATTTTTCAGTTTAAATAAGATGATTTCTTTTTCTTTTAGATTTCCTGAAACATCTATATAAAATGTTTCAAAATTGAGGTTTTTCAACTTTTTCCGTATGTTCATAGATTTTAATTCCGGTATATATGTTTTTATGTTTTCCTCATCTTTTAGGAAGGCTATTACTAAATTTTTTATATTGGAATTTTCAAGGCGTTTAACAAAAGGCGGTATGGGTGTTCCATAGTTTATAAAATAATCATATTTTAATAGTTCATTAAATACTAAAGTCATGCCGTGCAAATCGGATACATAATTGTAAAACTTTGAATATAAATCAATATTTGCAAGTGCCTTTCCTAAATAACTTTTTTCATTAAAGTAATTGGCCAGTGATAAATACAATCTAAAAGGGCTATTGAAGTATTTTTTTTCGATATAAGAAATACTCTTTTTGAACTTTCCCGAATTATAAAATGTATTTAGCATGATTTCAATATTTTTTAATATCAACATATCTTCAAAAGATAGACAATCCGTTGATAATACTTCATAGGGATGGTAATCTCTGTATTCTATTTTGTATTTAGAAGTGTCTGCCCTCAAACCCGATCCTTTTAGCAATTTTAAAAATCCTAGTTGAAGCATGTCAGGTTGTAAACAGTAAGCATCATTAAAGGATTTTTCAAAGCTATAAATATCTTCGTGGGGGAGGCCGGCTATTAAATCCAAATGAATATGAAATAATTTAAGGTCAAGAATTGATTTAATATTATTTTTTATATCTTTAAAAGGTTCTTTTCTTTTTATTGCTTTCAATGTCATCGGGTTAGTGGATTGTATGCCTATTTCGAACTGGAATAAGCCTTCAGGTGCTTTTTTTATGGCGGAAATGAATTCATCATCAATCAGCTTTGGTGATATTTCAAAGTGAAAATTTGTTTTTCCGTTTTTGTCGATGATATAATTTAAAATACTTAAACACCTTTTTTTATCACTATTAAAGGTCCTATCAACAAGCTTAATTTGTTTTACCTGATTTTCAATAAAGTAATCAATATTTTTAAAAACTCTGTCCAAGGAAAAATATCTTACGCCTTTTTCTATGGAAGATAAGCAATACTGACACCGGAATGGGCATCCCCTGCTGGTTTCATAATATATTATTTTATTTTTATAATTTGAGATGTCATTATAAGGGAAAGGTATTGAATCCAAATCTGTTATTTCTTTTCTCTTTTTATTCACATAAATATTTTTATCATTTTTATAAACTAACCCGTGAATAGATTTAATATCCGCTTTTTTGTCTTCCAAGTATTTCAATAGCTCATAAAAGGTTATTTCACCCTCACCATAAACTATGTAATCAATATATGATTTGTGAAAATTCATTAATTCCACAGATTCATAGGACACTTCAGGGCCACCAAGTATAATTAATGAGTCGGGTAGGATTTTTTTTAAACTGTTACATATTTTTAAGACTATTTCGATATTCCATATATAGCACGAGAACGCGAACACATTACTTTTTGTTAAAAAAATATCATTTACAATTCTATCCAAATTATCATTAATATTAAATTCGAGTACGTTTATATCAATATTTTTTAGGTGACAATAGTTTTTTATATATTGTACGGCTAAGTTTGAATGAATATATTTTGCGTTTATTGCAATAAGCGTATAATCATTTATCATAATTTGCACCTCTTTGGTTTAATTATAGCAGTAAAGTGGAATTATTATAAGTTTTTGTATTTTGCTATAATAAATAAATTTGTTAAAATAGACATGTAGGTTTATAAATAGTTTTCATTTGGACTTTATAAAGATAGGAGTAATGTTAATGGGGGATTTGGACAAGAAAACGCAAGAAGTATTGAAAAGGTTAAAAATATTATATCCGGAAGCAAAGTGTGAGCTTATACATTCAAATACTTTTGAACTATTAATATCAACTATGTTAAGCGCCCAATCTACAGACAAAACAGTTAATAGGATTACTGAAAAACTGTTTGAGGATTATAAGACACCGGAAGACTTTTTAAGTTTAAGTCAAAGGGAGCTGGAAAAACTAATAAAAGAGATAGGTTTATATAGAAATAAAGCAAAGAATATATTATTAACATGTAAAATGCTATTAACGGATTATAATGGTGAGGTACCGGGTACCTACGACGGATTAATTTCTCTACCCGGGGTGGGAAGAAAAACAGCTAATGTAGTTTTGAGTAATGGTTTTGGGGTTCCCGCTATTGCTGTGGATACCCATGTGTTCAGAGTGTCAAATAGGATAGGAATAGCGAAAAGTGATAAAGTTTTGAATGTTGAAGAACAACTGATGAAGAATATACCAAAGGAGAAGTGGTCCTTAGCACATCATCTTTTAATTTGGCATGGGAGAAGAACTTGTAATGCCAGACGACCTAAGTGTGAGCTTTGTACTATAATTGATTTTTGTGATTTTTATAAAAATAATGCTTCCCTGCAATCAGATAATATTTATATTAGCAAGACTAATTAGTTACTGTTCACACATGTATATATTTATATTTTTTATTGTAGATTATTAATATTTGATTAAGATTGCGTTGTGGAAAGGCTTAGAATCTGTTAGCGCAGTGGAGGAATAGTTGCATCAATTGTTTGAACGAAGTGAGTTTTGGCGCAACCCGTAACAAGCTTACAGATTATTTGCCTTGGAACTCAGCAATCGTAGTAAATATAATAAGCTGCTTATCAGAAATGGTTAGGGTGTGAACAATAACACTAATTAAAAACTATATTTGGAAATTTAATTTTGAGTTGTTTTTTATTTAATACTAATGATATAATTTGAATGGTGAAAAAATTTTAATAATTACAGGATGATTTTATTCTTTGTTATTTTTTTAGCAGGAATTTATGATTTTTTGACGAATTGTACTAATAGTTTGCAAGTTCAAAAAAAAAAGTTTCAAAAATGATTCCGTTTTTATTATAAATATTGAAAAGAGGTGGTGAGATATTGTCGATTGAAATGATTAAAGACATCAAAAGTACAGAGCAAGTCGCAGAAGATAAAGTTAAAGAAGCGCAGGCCAAGGCTAGGGAAATAATTAAAAAGGCGGAAGAAGAAGCGGAAAAGATAATCAAGGATGCTATTGATAAATCTTTAAAAGAAAGTAAAGCTCTGGTTCAGGAAGCTGCCGACTTGGCTCAAAAAGAAGCTGACAGCAGATTAGAGCAAAGTAAAAAAGAAAATGAAAAATTAAAAATTGATGCTCAAGCAAAAATCCCTGAAGCAGTAAATATGGTTACGGAGAGGATAGTGAATATTTATGGCGATAGTTAATATGAAGAAAGCTACCATAATAGCTCTCCAAGATGAGAAAGAAAGTCTGGTTAAGGGTTTTCAAGCCTTTGGTGGGCTCCATGTTATCGGCATAGAGGATATAGATGATGAAGAATTAAAAAACATACCAAAAGATAGTGCTAAAGAGGATGCTACCAGATACGAAGGTTTGCTTTCACAAGTTAAGTATTCCTTAGATTTTTTGTCAAAGTATGATAAAGCAAAAAAATCAATGTTTGCACCCAGGGCAATTATAACGGAGTCAGAACACAAAGAATATTTACAAAACTTGAATAAGGTTGAAGAAATATACAACCAATGTAAAGCGATTAATGAAAAACTTGCAGAGAACAGAAATATGGAAACCAAGTTGAATAATACTTTAGTACAATTAAGCCCGTGGTCGCAATTAAATGTACCTTTGGAGGAAATTGGAGAGACAAGTTATACGATAAGCCTTATAGGGTTTGTTCCGTCAAAATCGGTACCGGAGTTTGAAGAAAACTTATCTAAATCTGAAGCAGAACACTATTTTAAGCTTATTGAAGATAATAATGAAAGTGCATTTTATTTTATAGTGTTTTATAAACAGGCAGAGGATATAATATTAGATATTTTAAAGCAATTTGGATGGACTAAAGTTAATTTTACCGACTTAAAAGGAACAGCCAGCAAGAATATAAAAGACATTCAAGAAAAGTTAATATTACAAGAAAAAAACAAAGCAGAATTGATAGAGCAAGCTGAAGCATTGTTATTTAACAATTCGTATTTAGAAGCTCTTTTTGATGTCTTAACAATTGAAAAAGACAGAAAGGATGTAATTAGCAATTTTATAAAAACGGAAAAATCCTTTACGATATTTGCATGGGTACCTGAAACAATGGTTAAAGAATTGGAAGAATCTATCAAGAAAATAACAGACAGTTATTTATTAACATTTGAAGATCCGGGAGAAGACGAAGATTTTCCTGTCTATTTAGATAATCCAAAATTAGTACGACCTGCAGAAATGATAACCGAGCAGTATAGTTTACCAAATCCGAGAACCGTTGATCCCAACAAAATTATGGCACCGTTTTATATAATGTTTTTTGGTATGATGGTAAGTGATGCTGTCTACGGTATAATTCTTGCTGCCCTCACTTTTTTTGCTTTAAAAAAATTCAGATTAGAAGGAGGAGCAAAAAAACTTATAGGTTTGCTTTGTTTAGGCGGAGTATCCACTATTCTATGGGGAGCTCTTTTTGGCGGATGGTTTGGCGGTTTAATACAGATTAAGCCTTTATGGTTTAATCCGACTGATGAGCCTTTAATGATGCTAATATTTTGTTTGATCTTAGGGATAATACAATTATTTATCGGTATGGGAATGAAGGCTTATGTTGATATCAAAAACGGCAGGATATTAGATGCTTTATTTGACCAAGGATTATGGTATGTTTTCTTAATAGGTTTGATGCTCATGATATTTAATCCTGCAGGCAAGTATTTAGCAATTGCAGGAGCCGTTGGATTAATACTGACACAGGGCAGAGACAAAAAAGGTATATTTAGCAAGCTTTTTTCCGGTATTTTGAGTTTATATGATGTAACCGGTTTTTTAGGCGACGTATTATCATATTCCAGATTGTTTGCATTAGGATTAGCAACTGGTGTAATAGGGACAGTAATTAATGAAATGTCGTTAATGTTGCGTGGTTCCTTTATAGGGAATATCTTTATGGTTATTTTCTTGATATTTGGACATACCTTTAATATTGCGATTAATGTCTTAGGTGCCTATGTACATTCCAGTAGATTGCAATATGTGGAATTCTTCGGAAAATTTTTTGATGGTGACGGTACACCATATAGACCTTTTAAGGTAAATACAAAATATATAGAACAAAAAAATTAATAAAATCAAAAACAATTGTTGTTTTAAGGAGGCAGTATAAATGGATTTAAATCTAATGGAAATAATGGGTTCAAACGCCGGCTTGTATTTAGCTTTTATGGGCTCGGCAATAGCGGCAGGTTTAGCTGGAGCAGGATCGGCTATGGGGGTTGGTATTACAGGTATGGCAGCCGGTGGAGTTATTACTGAAGATCCCAGCAAGTTTGGCAGAACTTTGGTCTTGCAAGCATTGCCCGGTACACAAGGTATTTACGGTCTTTTAATAGCATTTCTGATTTGGTCGAAGGTTGGTGTATTTGGGGGTTTTGTTGATGTAACATATGAACAAGGGTTAATGCTTTTGGCTTCGGGTATACCTGTAGGTATAGTAGGATTTTTCTCTGCTATATATCAAGGTAAAGCTGCTGCCACAGGATGTAGCATTGTTGCAAAACGACCTGAAGAGACAGCTAAAGCGATGGTATACGCGGCGATGGTTGAAACTTATGCGGTATTATCATTACTGGCATCTTTCTTAATGCTGAATTCCATCAATTTATAAGGGAGTGGCATAAATGACTGGAATAGATAATATCAAAGGAAGAATTATAGCCGACGCAGAAGCAAAGGCTTCCGAAATCATAAAGGATGCCGAGATTAAGGCTAAGGAAATTCTTGCTAAAGCTGAAGAAAAGGCTTCAGAGAAAGCCAATGAGATAGAGCGTAAGTCACTTTATGATGCAAATGAAAGGAAAAGAATAATTCACTCAATGGTTGAGCTTGGCATCAGAAAGGATATACTGGCTGCAAAACAAGAAGTGCTATGTCAAGTTTTTGATGAAGTCCAAAAAAGAATAGACGCTTTAACAGGTGATGAGTATGAAAAGATTTTGATTTCAATGCTTTTAAAAACAGTAGAATCAGAGAATAAAGACATAGTAATCTCAAAAAATGACGCTGACAGAATTAGCCCCGATTTTATTTCAAAAGTAAATGAAGAATTTAATAAAGCAGGTAAGCCTATAGAATTAAATATGTCAATGGAAGATGTTGATTTTGGAGGGGGCTTTATTATAAAAGGTAAAGGAATAGAGATTAATAATTCCTTTAAGGCATTGCTTAATATGAAAAGAGATGAAATTGAACCGATAGTGGCTGAAATGCTCTTCTAGGAAAGTTTTTTCCGGGAGAAAGGAGGGAATCCCTTATGAGTGAAGATAATTATATTTACTCTGTAACCAGAATTAGAGCTCTGGAAAATAGGCTTCTTGACAAATCTAAAATAGACAGAATGGTTGAAGCTAAAAATCCTGAAGAAGTCATAAAGGTTCTCTATGAAACAAGCTACGCAGGTTCGGTTTCTGAAATAAATGATATTGGGGACTATGAAGAAATGTTGTCTAAAGAAGTAGGAGTCACCTATAAAATGGTAAAGGAAATGGCTCCTGAACCCGAGCTTATTGATATACTTCTTTTGAAATATGATATTCATAATCTTAAAGTATTGATGAAAAGCAGTTTTCTTAATGAAGAAAATGACGACTTGCTTACTGATATTGGGACTATTGAACCTGTGAAATTGAAAGAAATGATTAGAGAAAAGAATTTTGTTTTCTTAGACCCCGAGATAAAAAGAGGATTGGAGGAAATAGTCAATAGCTTTAGCATTAATCCCGATCCACAAGTAATAGACATTATTTTAGATAGATGTTTATACACTGTGATGAGTCAAATTGCGGTAAATAGTAAAAATAATTTTATGGAAGAATTCGTTCAGCTTCAAATAGATTTAATAAATATTAGAATGTTTATTCGGGTTAAGGCAATGGGTTATGGCAGGGAATTTTTAAAGAAAGCTTTTATAGGGGAAGGAAAGCTAGACTATAATTTTTTTGTTGATGCAATGGATGAACCTATAGATGTTTTGAAAGACAAGCTATTAATAAGTGATTACAGTAATGTTATCAGTGAAGGGATAGACAGCTATATTAAAACGAAGTCTTTAATGAAATTTGAAAAACTTTCAGACGATTTTTTATTAGATTATGTTAAGAAAGGGAAATATGTAGCTTTTGGGATAGAGCCTATTGTAGGTTATATAATGGCTAAAGAGAATGAAGCTAAAATAATCAGGATTATTATGGTCGGGAAGATAAATAATATCGATAATAAATTGATAAGAGAAAGGCTGAGAGATGTCTATGTATAAAATAGGTGTTATTGGCGATAAAGACTCAATACTTGGTTTTAAGGTTTTAGGGATATCGGTTTTTCCGACCACCGATATGAGAAAAGCTTCACAAACTATAAAAAAATTAGCTAAAGAGAATTATGCTATAATTTTTATCACAGAACAGCTTGCCAAGGATATTGAAGAGACAATAGATGAATATAAACGATCTGTGATACCTGCCATCATATTGATTCCAAATAATCAAGGAACATTAGGGTTAGGTATAGATGGCGTTAAAAAATCAGTTGAAAAAGCCATAGGCGCTGATATATTATTCGGGAAAGAAGGTAGGTAGCTTGATGGAAGGAAGAATTGTTAAAGTTTCCGGACCCCTAGTTATTGCGGAAAGCATGGAAAATGCAAAAATGTACGATGTTGTTCGTGTCAGTGATAAAAGATTGATAGGCGAGATAATAGAAATCCACGGTGACAGGGCCTCTATACAGGTTTATGAGGAAACTTCGGGATTGGGTCCCGGGGAACCTGTTTATACCACTAATGAACCTTTAAGTGTAGAACTTGCACCGGGACTTATTGAGTCCATGTTTGATGGTATACAAAGGCCTTTGGATGTCATACGGAGTGAAGTAGGCGATAATATTACCAGAGGAGTAGAAGTAGACAGTATAGACAGAAAGAGGAAGTGGAAGTTTAAGCCTACAGTCCAAATAGGGGATAAAGTAGTATTTGGTGACATAATCGGTACCGTGAAGGAAACCACTATTATTGAGCATAGAATTATGATTCCTTTCGGAGTGGAAGGTATAATTGAAGATATTAAAGAAGGAGAGTTCACGGTAACTGATATTGTTGCAAAGGTAAAAGATGGTGACAAAATAAAAGAAATTCAAATGTTACAAAAATGGCCGGTGAGAAGAGGCAGGCCATATGTAGAGAAACTTGCCCCAGATAGCCCTATGGGCACAGGTCAAAGAATAATTGATACATTCTTTCCTGTTGCTAAAGGAGGTACGGCTTGCATACCCGGGCCTTTTGGAAGCGGCAAAACTGTTGTGCAACATCAGTTGGCAAAATGGGCAGATGCGGAAATTGTTGTGTATATAGGTTGCGGTGAGCGTGGAAATGAAATGACAGACGTTTTGATGGAATTCCCGGAATTGAAAGACCCAAAATCCGGTGAGCCTCTTATGAAAAGAACCGTACTGATAGCAAATACTTCCGATATGCCTGTTGCCGCTAGGGAAGCAAGTATATATACAGGTATAACAATTGCAGAATATTTTAGGGATATGGGATACAGTGTCGCTCTGATGGCTGATTCAACATCAAGGTGGGCAGAAGCTCTTCGTGAGATGTCGGGACGTCTTGAGGAGATGCCCGGCGAAGAAGGCTACCCGGCCTATCTGGGTTCTAAATTGGCTGAATTCTATGAAAGAGCCGGAAAAGTTGTTTGCTACGGAAGTGATAAGAGAGAAGGCGCCCTTACCGCAGTAGGAGCAGTATCTCCTCCCGGTGGTGACTTGTCGGAACCCGTTACGCAAGGAACTTTGAGAATCGTTAAAGTGTTTTGGGGATTAGATGCAGACTTAGCTTATAAGAGACATTTTCCTGCTATAAATTGGCTGCAAAGTTATTCCTTATATGAAGACAGCTTGGGAGAATGGTTATCCAACGAGGTTTCGCCGGAATGGAACGGATTGATTGCAGAAGCTATGAAATTATTACAAGAAGAAGCAGAATTACAGGAAATTGTAAGATTAGTAGGTATTGATGCTCTCTCGGTAAGAGACAGGTGGACTTTAGAATCTGCTAAATCTATAAGAGAGGACTATTTACACCAAAATGCATTCCATGATATCGATACTTATACATCTGTCAATAAACAATTTAGGATGTTAAAGATTATAATGATGTTTCATAGCGAAGGTATAAAAGCACTGGAAGCAGGAGCTTTTTTGAGCGAAATTACTAATTTGCCGGTTAAAGAAAGTATCGCCAGAGCTAAGCTAATCCTTGAAAATAATTTGGAAGCATTTGATTCTATTGAAAAAGATATAAAACATCAAATGTCATCCATTGTTTCGAATGGAGGAGTGTAATATATGCTTAAAGAATATAAAACTATACAAGAAGTTGCCGGTCCTCTTATGTTGGTCGAAAAGGTAGAAGGCATTAAATATGATGAATTAGTAGAGATAGAAATGAAAACCGGCGAAATTAGACGAGGCAGAGTATTAGAAGTGGATGAGGATAAGGCTTTGGTTCAGTTGTTTGAGGGTTCTCAAGGTCTTAATATACAAGAAAGCAAAGTGAGATTTTTAGGACATGGTCTTGAATTGGGGCTTTCTATGGATATACTGGGCAGAGTTTTTGACGGTTTGGGAAGACCAAAAGATGGAGGTCCGAAGATAATACCTGACAAGAGACTGGATATAAACGGAAACCCTATAAATCCTGCTGCGAGGGATTATCCCTCTGAGTTTATTCAAACAGGTATATCTGCTATTGATGGGTTAAACACTTTGGTCAGAGGTCAAAAATTGCCTGTGTTTTCCGGCTCCGGTTTACCCCATGCCAGATTAGCAGCCCAGATTGCAAGACAAGCGAAAGTTCTTGGTACAGAAAGTAAATTTGCTGTTGTATTTGCTGCTGTTGGTATAACTTTTGAAGAAGCGGATTATTTTATTTCTGATTTTAAGAGAACAGGAGCTATTGATAGAGCGGTTTTGTTTATGAACTTAGCCGATGACCCTGCTATAGAGCGTATAGCTACACCCCGTATGGCACTTACTGCAGCAGAATATTTGGCTTATGAAAAGGACATGCACGTTTTAGTTATTATTACTGACTTAACAAACTATTGTGATGCTTTGCGTGAAATATCTGCTGCGAGAAAGGAAGTACCCGGTAGAAGGGGATATCCCGGTTATTTATATACCGACTTAGCTTCAATGTATGAAAGAGCAGGTAGGATTAGGGATAAGAATGGTTCAATAACACAAATACCAATACTGTCAATGCCTGAAGATGATAAAACCCATCCTATACCTGATTTGACAGGCTATATAACGGAAGGTCAGATTATTTTAAGCAGAGAGCTTTATAGGAAAGGTCTTATGCCTCCCATTGATGTGTTGCCTTCTTTGTCTCGTTTAAAAGACAAGGGGATAGGTGTTGGCAAAACAAGGGAAGATCATGCCGATACCATGAACCAGCTTTTTGCAGCTTATGCAAGAGGTAAAGAGGCAAAGGAATTGGCTGTAATTTTAGGTGAAGGTGCATTGAGTGACGTAGATAAGCAATTTGCAAAGTTCGCGGATGAATTTGAGAAGCATTATGTTTCCCAAGGAGAAAATGAAGACAGGAGTATAGAGGAGACTCTTACATTGGGATGGAAGCTTTTGGCTATCCTACCTAAGGCCGAATTGAAGAGAGTAAAAGATGAATTTATAGAAAAATATATGCCTGAAGGGGATGCTTAGGACATGGCAATTTTAAGAGTTAACCCTACAAGAATGGAACTCACTCGACTTAAAAAAAGATTAAAAACAGCGGTGAGAGGCCATAAACTATTAAAAGATAAACAAGATGAATTGATGAAGAAATTTATTGACTTAATAATGAAAAATAAAGAACTTAGAGAAAACGTTGAAGAAGAGCTTATTAATGCATTCAAGAATTTTTTAATAGCAAGAGCCGTGATGTCTTCAGATATAATTGAAGAAGCTATAATGTATCCGACTGAAAAAATATCCCTTGAATTGGAAAAAAAGAATATTATGAGTGTTATTTCTCCTGTTTTTAAAATTGTTACAAGTAAAGAAGAAAAAGAAGATGCAGAAGGAATATATCCCTATGGTTTTGCTAACACTTCAGGAGAGTTAGATAATGCAATTTATTATTTGCAAAAAGTGCTAAATAGAATGATTGAATTAGCACAGGTTGAAAAAACATGTCAATTGATGGCCGATGAAATTGAAAAAACCAGAAGAAGAGTAAATGCCCTTGAGCATGTTATGATACCTCAGCTGCAAGAGACTGTAAAGTATATAACTATGAAATTGGATGAGAATGAAAGAGGTAATCGAGTAAGGCTTATGAAAGTTAAGGAATTAGTGGAAAAAGAAGCATAGAAAAAATCATAAAACAAAGTAAAATACCGCGGCATTGCTGCGGTATTTTTGCTAATATATGTCCTGTCAGTATTTCTTCATTTCATTCGGGAATAGCACTTGACATTAAAAAGGTGGCCATTATAATCAATAATAGAATCAATCGAAAAAGAGGCGAATAAAATGAATCCAATTGCTTTTGAAATATTTGGTCTGGAAATAAGATGGTATGGAATTTTGATGTCCATGGGTATAATTGCCGGTTTATATTTTGCTCATATAGAAGCCAAAAAGCAAGGCTATAATCCGGATGATATTGTTGATTTGGCACTTTGGTGTGTACCTGCAGCAGTCATTGGGGCAAGACTTTATTATGTAGTTTTTCAGTGGGATTATTATAAAGGTAATCTATTAAAGATTATAAATATAAGAGAAGGCGGTATGGCAATCCATGGTGCGCTTATTGCTGCGGTTGCCGTAGGATATTTGTTTACAAAATATAAAAGGCTCCATTTTTGGAAGACAGCTGATGTGGTAGCGCCAAGTATTTCTCTTGGTCAAGCAATTGGACGTTGGGGAAATTATATAAATGGAGAGGCACACGGTGGACCGACGAGCTTACCTTGGGGAATTATGGTGGAAGGTATAAAGGTTCACCCTACTTTTTTATATGAATCATTATGGGACTTTGGATTGTTCATGTTTTTAATGTATTATAGGAGACACAAAAGATTTGACGGCGAGGTTTTTATACTTTACGGGACAATATATTCTGCCGGGCGATTCTGGATTGAAGGTTTAAGGACAGACAGCTTGATGTTTATGGGCATGAGAGTTGCGCAACTTCTGAGCCTGTTATTGATATTTATAGGAGCAGGATTATTGATTGGAATGAGAAAGAAAACAAAAGGGATATAAAATATTAATCATTAGTTTGTTTTTAATCTGCCTAAAAAGCTTAAGAAAGATAAAAATAGTACATAAGTACTATTTTTATTTTTTTTAAAAATAAGAAGGATTTTATAAAGATATATAGAATATTACACATGAGTGGTATGAAGTGGTATGAAGTGGTGTGAAGTGATATGAAGTTTAGTGGTGATATTGATGTTTATAGGTGAGTATAAACATACTTTGGATAATAAAAATCGAGTAAGCATGCCTGCAAAATTTAGAGATAGTTTTGGAGGTTCTTTTGTCATGACAAAAGGATTGGACAATTGTTTATTTATATATCCTATGGAAGAGTGGGAGAATATTGAAAGAAAGCTGAAAGATATTCCTATGACAAATAAAGATGCCAGAGCTTTTGTAAGGTTTTTCTTTGCAGGAGCTACTGAATGTGAAATAGATAAGCAAGGAAGAACACTTATACCAAGTAATCTAAAGGATTTTGCCAAGATTGATAGGGATGTCGTTATAATAGGTGTCTCAACAAGAGTGGAAATATGGAGCTTAAAAGAGTGGAATAAATTTAATAGTGATGCAAACATTACTTATGAAGAAGTGGCGGAGAAAATGTCTCAATTGGGTATTTAGCGAGGAGGCTTTAATATTGAAATTCTCTCATGTACCTGTTTTGTTAAACGAAGTAATAGAAAATCTAAATATAAAAAGTAGTGGCGTCTATGTTGATGGTACAGTTGGCGGAGGGAGTCATTCCTATGAAATAGCAAAGCGTATAGAACCGGGAGGCATTTTAATAGGAATTGACCAAGACATATGTGCAATAAATGCTTCAAGGATAAGATTGAAGGAATACGCAAAAAATATAATTCTTATAAATGATAATTTTAAAAACATTAAAAATATATTACAGGATAATGAAATTGATAAGGCAGACGGTATATTATTGGATTTAGGTGTATCTTCTCATCAATTAGATGAGGCAAAACGAGGATTTAGTTATATGAAAGATGCACCGTTGGATATGAGAATGGATACGGATAATATTTTAACTGCGGAGATTATAGTTAACGATTGGGTTGAAGAAGAAATATATAAGATAATCAGGGATTATGGTGAAGAAAAATGGGCAAAAAGAATCACATCCTTTATTTGTAGAGAAAGATTAAAAAAGAGGATTGAGACAACTTATGAATTGGTGGAAATTATAAAAGCTGCAATACCGGCATCCGCAAGGAGAAGAGGGCCACATCCTGCCAAAAGAACTTTTCAAGCTATTAGAATAGCAGTAAACAATGAATTAGGCATTTTGAATCAAGCTATTAAGACAGGTGTAGAAGCGTTAAAACCGGGAGGAAGGTTTTGTATCATAACATTTCATTCCTTAGAGGATAGAATAGTAAAGACTGCATTTAATAAATTGGAGAATCCTTGTATTTGTCCACCTGAAGCACCTATTTGTATTTGTGGTAAAATATCTTATTTGAAAGTAATAACCAGAAAACCTATTACTGCAAGCATTGAAGAAATTGAAAAAAATCCGCGTTCAAGAAGTGCAAAACTAAGGGTTGCAGAAAAGATAGGGTTCTAATATTAAAGGAAGGGGAATAAAAATGGTAATGGCAGATAATAGAGCTTATGATTATTATGGTTATAATGATGAACAGTATATCTATGAAGAAACACCCCTTCCCGATAAAAAGAAAAAGACGGTAAAGAAAAGAGCCGTAAAACAAAAATCCGGTTCTCATATATTTATTGTTTTAATCATATTTTCTATTTCCATAACAATGATTGCTCGTTATGCATCTATTGCAGAAATTAATTTTAATATAAATAAGCTTGAAAAAGAATTAAAAGAGTTGGAAAAAGAAAATTCTATTTTAAGCGTTAAACTGGCACAGGAAATAAACTTGCAAACACTTGAAGATATCGCATTTGAAGAATTAAATATGCAATATCCGGATTTGGATCAAATAGTTTATATAAATGTTGAAAAACCGATTCAGAAGAATAAAGTAATAGATAAAACATATTTTTCAAAAAAAGATGTATTTGAAAATAAATATATTTCAAAGATTAAGTCTTTAATCAATATCATAGTATCTTTTCTTGATTAGTGTACCCTGAGGGGGTTTTGGCATGGCAATGATAGCAAAAAAAATAAAAAAGAGAGTAGTTTTTGTATTATTCAGTTTTACAGCAATGTTTATTTTTCTTACTGTAAAGCTATTTTTTATTCAAATTATAAACGGACCGGACTATCAGCAAAAAGCTATGGAACAGTGGACAAGAGATGTCCCTGTACCATCCAGAAGGGGAATAATATACGATAGAAACGGTAAGGAATTAGTCACAAATGCACCTGCATATCAGATATATGTGAGACCTGTTGAAGTGTCAGATAAAGAGAAAACCGCTTCAATTTTAGGAGATATATTGGGTATGGATAGGGGTATTTTGGAAGAGAAATTGAATACTAAAAAAGATACTGTTCTAATAAAACAAAAAGTTGATTCCGGAATAGTTAATGAATTAAGAGCCAAGGAATTGAAAGGTTTGATTTACATAGATGAAAGTAAAAGGTTTTATACACAAAGTAATTTTGCTTCCCATATACTGGGATTTACAAATTACGACAACCAAGGTCAGGATGGCGTAGAGGCAACGTTTGAAAAATATTTAAACGGTTTTCCGGGAAGGGACATAAAGATGACGGATACTTACGGAAGAGAACTTCCGGGAGGTGATAGGAAATACTATGAGCCTCAAGACGGGCTAAACCTAATCCTTACTGTTGATGAGGTTATCCAGCATTTTACTGAGAAAGCAGTTGAAAATGCATTGTATGAAAACAAAGCAAAGACTGCTATGGCTATTGTAATGGATCCGAAAACAGGAGATATACTTTCTATGGCTGTCAAACCGGATTATGATAACAATAATCCCAGAAAAATACCGGAAGATTTAACTGATAAATGGAGTACTATGTCATTGAAAGAACAATATGATGCTTTATTTAAGATTTGGCGGAATCCTATTATATCTGATAATTATGAGCCCGGATCTACATTTAAGATTATTACATCTGCAGCAGGTTTAGAAGAAGGTGTAGTAAAACCGGATGATAAGTTTTATTGCTCAGGTTTCGTTGAAGTTGCAGGTCATAGGTTAAAATGCTGGAGGTATTACAGACCCCATGGAAGTGAGACTTTTGTTGAAGGTGTGCAAAATTCTTGTAATCCGGTCTTTATTGAAGTTGCTCAAAGACTTGGAAGAGAAAAATTTGATAAATACATTAAAGGATTCGGTTTTGGAAGTATTACTAATATAAAATTGTTGGGAGAAGCCGCCGGGATAGTAAGAAATGTTAATTCGATAGGACCTGTCGAGCTTGCTAATATAGCTTTTGGGCAAGGTATAAGTTTAACACCGATACAGTTAATAACTGCAGCATCGGCAATAGTTAATGATGGATATCTTATGGAACCGAGAATTGCAAAGAAACTTGTAGATACAGATGGGAACATTATTCACGATTTTAAACCACGTATGATCAGACAAGTTATTTCTAAGGATACATCGTACACAATGAGAAATATATTGGAGTCCGTGGTAAATAACGGATCCGGGGCAGGAGCTTATATACCGGGTTATAAAGTAGGAGGAAAAACCGGTACAGCCCAAAAAGCTGAAGGCGGCAGATATGTGCAAGGCAGGTACGTGTCTTCTTTTTTAGCATTTGCACCTGCTAATGATCCTAAAGTTGTTGTTTTGGTAGTTATAGATGAGCCAAGTGCGGGAAGTTACTACGGGGGTGTTATTGCATCACCGGTTGTCAAAAGTATTTTATTCGATACTTTAAGGTACTTGGATATTAAGCCGCAATATACTGAGGAAGAAGCAAAATTATTAATGAAAGAAAAGATTATTGTTCCGGAAGTAAGAAATATTAAATTAAAAGATGCAAAGAAATTGTTAAGTCAAAACAAATTACGATACAGGCTGGAGGAAGAACAGGGTGAACCCACTGAAGACTCTCTTGTTATTGATCAAACACCACGAGCTGATTCTAAAGTAGATGAAGGTACGATAGTTATTTTATACGCTAAACCAAAAGAATAATATAGTATTTTATACATAAAAGGCAACGGAAAGTTTGGTTAAGGCTTTATTCCGATTGTCTTTTTATAAAAGTGGGGCATTTATTATAGTGAATCTGAGGTGGTGCTTTGAAATTATATAAGCTTATTGAAGGGATAGAGGTTTTGAGTATAACCGGCAGCTTAGATATTAATATAGAAAAAATTGCATATGATTCAAGATCAGTATCTAATAACTGCCTTTTTGTTTCTATAAGTGGCAATACTACAAGTGGGTATTATTTTATAGAAGAAGTAATATCTAAAGGCGTAGTTGCAATTATTATTGATAAAGATGTAAAGATTGATTCGGTTACCGTAATCAAGGTAGCAAATACAAGAAGTATTTTGCCTATTATATCTTCTAGGTTTTACAATTACCCTACAGATATGTTAAAATTAATCGGAATAACAGGAACAAATGGTAAAACGACAACAGCATACTTAACTAAATCTATCTTGGAGTGTTGGGGGAAAAAAACAGGATTGATCGGAACTATCAACATTGAGATAGGTGATAAAATAGTAAAGTCGTTGAGGACAACGCCGGAGTCCTTGGATTTACATATTTTATTTAAAGAAATGATAAATGAACGAATTGAATATGGAGTTTTGGAGGTCTCTTCACATGCTTTAGAATTTAAAAGGGTTGCTTTATGTAATTTTCATATAGGAGCTTTTACTAATCTAAGTCAAGACCATCTTGATTTTCATATAACAATGGAAAATTACAGGAAGGTCAAAGAAAAACTGTTTCATATGACGAGACATGCAAATATAATAAATATTGATGATAAAGAAGGGAAACTGATATCAGAAAATATAAAAGATGTCGGGGTATCATTGCTTACTTTTGGTATAAAAGAAAAAGCAGATATTAGGGCAAGAGATATATCATTAAATAACAATGGAGTTAAATTTAAGCTTGTGACTCCCAAATATACAATACCGATTAATAGCAGTATTCCAGGAAAATTTAGTGTTTATAATTGTTTGACAGCTGCTGCAATAGCTTATGCTGAAGATATACCGGAAGATGCAATATGCAAAGGGATAGAAAGCCAAGCTTTTGTTCCGGGCAGGTTAGAAATTCTTGACCTGAATACCCCTTATAAAGTTATTATTGATTATGCCCATACACCTGCGGGATTGGAAAATATCTTAACAACTGTTAGACATTTTATAAAAGGGAGGTTAATAACGGTTTTTGGTTGCGGGGGTGACAGAGATAAAATAAAAAGGCCGGCCATGGGCAGTATTGCAGGTATTTATTCTGATTATTGTGTATTGACATCTGATAACCCGCGTACTGAAAATCCCTTTTCCATTATGAAAGAAATAGAAATTGGACTGGCAAAGACAAATTGTCCTTATTTATGCATAGAGAATAGAAAAGAAGCCATAAGACATGCGATGAGATTGGCGAAACCAAATGATATAGTTATTTTGGCGGGAAAAGGCCATGAGACTTATCAAGTATTGAATGATAAAATTATAGATTTCGATGAAAGAAGGATAGTCAGGGAATTGCTTAGGGAGGGTACTTAATGGAACCGATATATATTAGCAGTATAGTTAAAGAAGTCCGAGGAAATATAGTAAACTGTTCCGGAGAATTGTCAGTTAACGGAATAAGCACCGATAGCAGGACAATTAAAGAAGGGGATTTGTTTATTCCTATAATTGGGGAAAATTACGATGGACATGATTTCATAAAAAATGCAATTAAATCCGGTGCTGTTGCGGTGCTTTCAGACAGGTACTTAGATAACAGTATGATTCCTTATATTAAAGTAAAGAACACGGAGATTGCTTTAATAAATATTGCAAGGTACTATAGGAAAAAGTTTGATATCCCGGCTATTGCTATAACCGGCAGCTCCGGTAAAACGACTACGAAGGAAATGGTTGCTGCCGTACTGTGTCAATCTTTTAATGTTTTAAAGAATGAGGGAAATTATAATAATACTATCGGTTTGCCTCATACTATTTTTAAGTTGAATAAAAATCATGAGATTTGTGTTATGGAAATGGGTATGAACAGCTTTGGAGAAATAAGTAAACTTGCTTCTATAGTAAGCCCTGATTTGGCACTGATTACAAATATCGGATCGGCTCATATTGAATTTTTAGGTTCTCGAGAAAACATTTTAAAAGCGAAAATGGAGATAGTAGAAAACTTTACTCGGAATGATACTTTAATAATTAATGGCGACGATAAAATGCTAAAAACTCTTGATAGGAAAGGCTTTACTATAATCAGTGTTGGTTTGGATAAAGATAATGATATAATTGCCTATGATATTGAGCAATTAGGGAATGAAGGTATGGAGTTTTCTGTAAGTTTTAAAAATAAATCTGCAAGATTCTATTTGCCCGTCATAGGATTGCATAATGTTTATAACGGTTTATTTAGCATAGCCGTAGGGCTTTATAAAGATATGAGTTTAAAAAAAATAAAAGAAGGCCTAGCTGGATTTGAACCGCCTGCTATGAGAATGGAGACATTTATATTGAATGATGGGATAAGAATAATAAATGACGCATATAATGCAAATCCTGAATCTGTAAAGGCGGCAATAACTGCTTTAACTAATATACAAAGCAGGTATAGAAAAATATTGGTATTAGGTGATATGATGGAATTAGGCAAGTATTCGGAATACGAGCATTATCAAATCGGAAAAATGATTGCTTTTAATAATATAGATATGTTAATTACGATTGGGAAAAGGGCAAAAAATATTCAACAAGGAGCACTTGAATCTGGAATGGCGGATGCTTTTCATTTTGAGAATAATAAAGAGGGACTGGATTGTCTCTTGGACAGATTACTTCCCTATGACACTGTTCTTATAAAAGGCTCGAGATCCGCTAAGATGGAGGAAATAGCTTATTTTTTACATGAGAGGAGATAGGGCATAATTGAACTATTTGATAAGTAGTGAATATAAACTTTTTATTATTTGCATAATTTCATCTTTTGTTTTGGCTTTAATTGCAGGGCCTCTGCTTATACCCGTTTTAAAGCATTTGAAATTTGGCCAAAGAGTTAGAGATGACGGACCCCAGAGCCACTTAAAAAAAGAAGGAACTCCGACCATCGGTGGTTTAATATTTTTAATTCCTGCCGTAACGGTTTCTTTATCTTTTTCTAAAGATAAGGATTTATTATTAGCATTAATTACAACATTGCTTTACGGAGTTATAGGATTCATTGATGATTACATAAAGGTTATTAAAAAGAGATCGCTAGGCTTAAAGGTATGGCAAAAGATTCTAGCCCAAATCATTGCTGCCGTATTCTTGGGATATATTGCAGGCGGTATCAGTCAAACCGGTACAGAGATACTTGTGCCTTTTACGGGTAAATATATTGATTTAGGCATTTTATATATACCCTTTACAATTTTTATGATTTTAGGTGTAGTAAACAGTGTGAATTTAACAGATGGGTTAGATGGTTTGGCAGGTGGGATAACAGTTATTGTTTTTGGCTTTTTTGCAGTAATTTCTCTAACTATAAAGCATATAGGACTTTTGGTATTCTGTGGTTCTTTTATCGGTGCAATATTAGGATTTTTAAGATTTAATTCACATCCCGCGCAAGTTATTATGGGTGATACCGGTGCTTTATCTTTAGGTGCCGCCTTAGCATCCTTAGCCGTAATATTAAAATTACCTCTGTTTCTGGTAATAGTAGGCGGAGTATATGTAGCGGAAGCCTTATCTGATATTATTCAGGTAATACACTTTAAAAGAACCGGTAAACGTGTATTTAAAATGGCACCATTACATCACCATTTTGAACTGTCAGGTTGGGCGGAAACTAAGGTAGTATCGGTATTTATAATTGTTTCTATAATTCTTTGTTTAATAGGTTTATTAGGTATTAGTTAGCAAGGAAGGCAGATTTTTATGAAAAACAACAAAAATAAGGTCTTGGTGATAGGAGCTGCGGTAACGGGAATACCTGTGGCAAAAGAATTATATCGTTGGGGCAATAAGGTAATAATTAATGATATAAAAAGTAAAAAGGATTTAGATGATTTCTTAAAAGAACTCAGCGGAATGGATATAGATGTTATTACCGATTGTCATCCAATTGAATTGGCACGAGATTGCGACTATATTGTTGTAAGTCCGGGGGTTCCAACCGATATGCCTTTAATAGCAGAAGCCCGTGAACTCGGTAAGGAAGTAATAAGCGAAATAGAATTAGCATATAGAAATACCAACACTCCTATTGTTGCAATAACCGGTACAAACGGTAAAACGACAACAACAGCCTTACTTGGAGAAATAGTAAAAGAAAGCAAAAGAAACACCTTTGTATCAGGTAATATAGGTAATCCTATGATAGTAGATATCAAAAAAGCAAGACCGGAAGATTTATTTGTACTAGAGCTTAGCAGTTATCAATTAGAGACAATAGTCAATTTCAAGCCTAATATATCTGCAATTTTAAATATAACTCCCGACCATTTGAACAGGCATAAAACAATGGAAAGTTACATAGCTTCAAAGAGTAAAATATTTCAAAATCAAACTAAGGAAGATTATACAATACTAAATAAAGATGATTTAATAGTTAGCGGTTTATCTTCTAAACCAAAGAGCAAAGTATTGTTATTTAGCCGAAAGAAGGTTTTATCCGAAGGCGCCTTTATAGAGAATGGTTTTATAAAAGTCGCTATTAAGGAGAAAAAATATACAATAGCACATATTGATAATATGAATATACTCGGCAAGCATAATTTGGAGAATGTATTAGCTGCAGTTCTTATAGCTTGTTGTTTAAACATAGAAACTGAAATAATAAAAAAAGCCATAAAAAAGTTTAAAGGTATTGAACATAGAATAGAATTTGTGCGTGAATTAGACGGAGTGGCTTATTATAATGATTCCAAAGGTACAAATCCGGATTCTTCAATTAAAGCATTAGAAGCTATAAAAAGACCTATTGTTCTAATTGCCGGAGGGAAGGATGAAGACACTGATTTTAATGGTTTTGTAGCTTCTTTTCATGGTAAGGTAAAGGCAGTTATTTTGATTGGCGAAACTGCTGAAAAAATCGAAAAGGCAGCAAAATTATCCGGATTTAAAAATATACATAAAGAAAGAAGTTTGAAAGAAGCGATTTATAAAGCAAAGGAAATATCTTCAAATGGTGATGCAGTCCTTCTTTCACCCGGATGCGCAAGTTGGGATATGTTTGCTAATTACGAAGAAAGAGGCACTATTTTCAAAAACATTGTAAGAAATATGAGGGGGAGCCAAGATGACTACGAGGACTAAAAATAGTATTGATTTTGCACTTTTAATTACTATTTTGATACTTCTTGCTATAGGTATAACTATGGTTTTCAGTGCCAGTGCAGCATCTTCTTATATAAAGTATAATGACAGTTATAAGTATTTCAAAAGCCAAGGTTTTTTCGCTATTATAAGTATTTTTGCTATGCTGTTTTTTAGTAAATTGAATTACAAAGTATTGGGCAAGTATGCCTTGCTATTTATGATAATAAGTTTAATCTTACTTGTAGCTATATTTATACCGGGAATTGGTTATGGGGCAAAAGGAGCAACAAGATGGATACAAGTAGGGCCGCTTACAATGCAACCCGCTGAATTCGCAAAAATGGCACTTATTATATTTATGGCAAAGTCTCTCAGCACCAAAAGAAACGATATAAAAAGCTTTACTAAAGGCATATTTCCATATTTGTTTTTAATGGGTATTTACTTTGCCTTGATTATTCTTCAACCTAATATGAGCATGGCAGGCAGCATTGTAATCATAACTTTTATAATGCTTTTTGTGGCGGGGGCCAAAGTTTTGCATCTCAGCTTATGTGTTGCTTCTGTTATTCCGGCAGCTATATATTTAATTAAAAATGAGAGCTATAGGTTAAACCGTTGGCTATCTTACAGAGATCCTTGGGCGGACCCCTTAAATAAAGGTTATCAAGCAATACAATCTTTACTGGCACTTGGTTCGGGGGGGATTTTCGGATTAGGTTTGGGTAACAGCAGACAAAAGTTTTTTTATATACCTGAGGCTCAAAATGACTTTATTTTTTCAATAATCGGAGAAGAGCTTGGTTTTATAGGTGCTGTAACTGTAATTTTTCTTTTCTTATTTATTATATGGAGAGGAATAAGAATTTCATTATATGCACCGGATTTATTCAGCTGTCTTTTAGCAGCAGGTATAACCAGTATGATAGGTATTCAAGTTGCAATTAATATTGCAGTTGTGACTGTTTCTATGCCCACTACCGGTGTAAATCTACCATTAATCAGCTCCGGAGGTTCATCGTTGTTGTTGGTAATGGCTAACTTGGGGATCTTGCTTAATATCTCAAGACAAATAAAAACTGACGGGAGCTGATGAAGTGAGAGTAATATTAGCAGGTGGCGGAACCGGCGGCCACATATATCCTGCTATAGCTATGGCTAAAGAGCTAACAAAAGCCTATAATGATGTAGATATTTTATTTATAGGGACTCAGGATGGACTTGAAAGTAGGGTTATACCGTTAGAAGGGTTTTCTTTTAAACATATTAAAGTAAGAGGTTTTTTAAGAAAATTAAGCGCTAAGAATATAATTGCAGTTAAAGAAATTTTGCTCAGTTTTTTTTATGTATATAAGATAATTAAGGACTTTAGACCTGATGTAGTGATTGGAACCGGAGGATATGTAAGCGGCTCGGTACTCATGACAGCCTTTTTTATGAAGATTCCTACATTGATACATGAGCAAAATGCATATCCGGGTATTACAAATAGAATTTTATCGAGGTTTGTAGATAAAATTGCATTAACCTTCGAAGAGGCTTCCGACTATTTGGTAAACCGAAGCCGTATAATAGTTACTGGTAATCCTTTGCGTAATGATATAACGAGCATAAGCAACAAGGAAGGCAAAAAAACTTTAGGCTTTGATGATAAAAAACCTTTACTTTTTGTTGTAGGCGGGAGCAGGGGAGCAAAAAGTATAAACGAGAACATAATGCCATTGGCTAAGGAATGTATGGAAAGTAAAAAATTTCAAATTTTGCATATGACAGGAGATACTCAATATGAAAGTGTTATATCATCATATGAAGAAATAGGGATACCCCACAACAAAAGCCTTATTAAAGTTCTTCCATATGTTTATGATATGCCTCATGCATTAGCCGGGTCGGATTTTATAATCAGCAGATCAGGCGCGGGGCTAATATCGGAAATGACTGCTTTGGGAAAACCTTGTATCCTCATTCCTTATCCATTTGCGTCGGATAACCATCAGGAGTATAATGCTAAGGTATTGGAAAGACATGGCGCAGCTATTGTTATTTTGGAAAAGGATTTAAACAGTCAGTTGCTTTTATCTGAAATAAAAAGGCTATTTAATAATCCTGATATCATAGAATCCATGTCAATAAAAAGTAAAGAATTAGGTAAGATTGAGGCAAATAAAAAAATTATTGCCGCGATAGAAGAATTGATAAGACCTAAAAAGGATAATAAGCATTGATATTATATTCTTAGACGAAATTTTTGCCGTACAATATTTTATCCGAGATAAAAATGTATATAGGCAATTATATTATGAATACCAAAGAAATACATGATATAATAATCTCATTGGAAAAGCATATGCCACCTACGGTAACACTTAAGGAAGTTGAGCATAGAATATTAGTATGATTACAATTATGCACTTCCCGGAGGTATCAGTAGATGAGCAAATTCATTATAAATGGTGGCAATAAGTTGGAAGGAGAGGTGAATGTCGAAGGTTCAAAAAATGCGGTATTACCGATTTTAGCGGCTTCTTTAATAAATGGCGATGAATCAATTATTCACAATATACCACGTTTAAAAGATGTTAGCACATTGACAAACGTGCTTGAGAATATAGGCTGCAGGGTTTTTTTTAATGGAAATACAATAGTTGTAAATTCAAAAGGCGAATTGGACACTAACATTCCTGAAAGACCTGTTAAGGAAATGCGGTCATCGATCATACTAATGGGAGCTGTATTAGGTAGATTTAAACATGTAAAAATCAGTTACCCGGGCGGTTGTGAAATAGGACCCAGGCCGATTGATTTACACTTAAAAGGTTTAAGAAAACTTGGTGTCAACATTACAGAATCCCATGGCTATATTGTATGTCAATATGATAAACTGATTGGTAAAGAGATACATTTAGATTATCCCAGTGTAGGCGCAACAGAAAATATAATGCTTGCCGCAGTCTCTGCAGAGGGTGCAACTATTATACAAAATGCTGCCAGAGAACCGGAGATAATTGATTTACAAAATTTTTTAAACAAAATAGGAGCTGATATCGTCGGTGCCGGCAGCAGTACTATTAAAATCTTAGGCACCGGAAGATTTCATAGTGCGGAACATACTGTTATACCGGACAGAATTGTAGCCGGTACTTACCTAATCGCTGCTGCAATAACCGGAGGAGAAATTGTCTTACAAGATATAGTATTGGATCATTTAAAGCCTCTTATTTCTAAGCTTACTGAAAGTGGTTGTAAAATCGAAAAATATGATAAAATGCTTATGATAAAAAGTCCAAAAAGATTAAATGCCGTTGAAATGATTAAAACATTACCTTATCCGGGCTTTCCTACTGATATGCAAGCCCAATTTATGTCTCTTATGTCAATAGCTAAAGGTACAAGTGTTATTGTGGAAACTGTATTTGAAAACCGTTATAAGCATGCAGAAGAATTGATTAAAATGGGAGCAAAAATAAAATTGGATGGGAGAACGGCTATTGTCAGAGGGGTTAGAAAGCTAACGGGTGCACAATTAGCAGCTAAAGATTTGAGAGGCGGTGCCGCTCTCGTATTGGCCGCCCTTTCGGCAGAGGGAGTTTCTAATATTGATAATATTGACAACCATATTGAAAGAGGATATGAAGATTTTGATATTAAGCTTAAAAGCCTTGGAGCTGACATTATGAAGGTTATAATATAACTTTTATTATGCAGGAATAATAGTAGCCAAGCCTGGGGAGGAAAAAAGTGAGAACATGGTTTAAAATATTTATTATTATATTGTTTTTTGCAGGTGCCTTAATTTTTATTCTATCTTCCGAATTATTTTCTTTAAAAAGTATATATGTTACCGGTAACAAAACAATATCTAAAGATGATATAATTAATTTATCACATTTACAATATGGGAAAAATTTATTTAAAGTAAATAAGAAAAAGATAGTGAAAAGTATATTTCAAAACCCAAAAATAAAGGCGGTAAGAATAAAAAGGATTTTACCTTCCGGCATGTCTTTGGATATAATAGAAAGAGATGCTATTGCAATTATCCCATATTTAGGCTCTTATCTGAATATTGATGAAGAAGCTCTGATAATTGCTGTTACAGGTTTAAGCCAAGAAACAAATGTCCCCATAATCGAGGGGTTTGAATTTAATGATTTTAAAATAGGAGAAAAAATTAGTATAGATGATAAGGAACAACTTGAAATAACTATGGAGATTTTAAATTCTCTTCAAGGTACAGAATTGGTTGAATCTATAGATTTGATAAACGTAGAAGACCTCGGTAATATAGAATTAATCACCAAAGAAGGTATAAATGTTATAATTTGTAATAATGATTTATTTTATAAAATGCAGATGGCAAAATCTATTATAGAAGATTTACGAAAGAATGAAAAACGAGGAATAATTGATATGAGGCATGATGGCAATCCAATTTTTAAAGAGAGGGAATAGGCTGGGAGGTTAGTTGATGAAAAACACAAAAATACAGTTAGCGATAAGTGTTGTTTGTGTGGTATTGGGATTAATGATAGCTATACAATTTAGGACTGTTAAACAAAGCATAGGGCCTGTCACGGAATATAGGGCCAGAGAGATTGCCACACAGCTAAAAAAAGTGAGAGAAGAACGGGATAATTTGCTAGCGTTAAAAAACGATTATGAAAAAAAAATCAGTGAATATGAAGATGCCGAGGCCCAAGGTAATCTTGCATCAAGGATTATAAAAGAAGAACTTGAAAAGGCCAGAATTATTGCCGGATTAGTAGATGTGGAAGGGCCCGGTTTGAATATTTTACTTGATGATTTAAAATTTCTTGAACACTATAGTTATAATATAATAGATTATACAGATTTGTTGGAGTTTATAAATGAGTTAAATGCGGCAGGAGCTGAAGCCGTGTCCATAAATGACGAAAGAGTTATTTCTCGCACTGAAATAAGGCAAGCCGGTCTCCACATAAATGTAAATACAATAAAATTTGCACCACCTTTTGCAATAAAAGTAATAGGTGAACCAAAAACTCTTGAAGCCGCATTAAGGATGAGAGGGGGCATTGTGGAAAGACTTGAAAGTAAAGGGATTGCAATATCAATAACACAACAGCAATCTATTATAGTAGGGAAGTATAATGGAATCATTGAAAACAAGTATTCAAGAATGGTAAAAGAGGGAGATAGCAATTAATAAGAAAGTAAGCAAGCAAAGCTATTATTTGCTAGTCATGGCTTTTATTTTCGGATTTTTAATAACTATTCAATTAAAATTGAATATTACCCCTGAAGGAATTATAACAATACAAAGGTTACTGGACATGGAGAATGATGTAAATAATGTTCTTTCAGAAATAAACAATTTAAAACAATCTGTAGCTGAAGCCGGGCAAAAACTAAAAGAATACGAATTGAATATTGATGATGACGGGAGCATTTATGCTTCTATGGAAAATGAGTTGAAAAAAATAAGAAATTATGCAGGTTTAGAAAAAGTAGAAGGGTCGGGTATAATCATTACTTTAAATGATAGCTTAGAAAGTTTTGAGGATGCTATAAATCCTGAGTTATTTTTAATACATGATATAGATGTTTTAGAAATAGTTAATGATTTAAAAGCAGCCGGGGCCGAAGCAATAGCAATTAATGGTGTGAGAATTATTAGCACAACCAGTATAAAATGCGGAGGCCCGACTATAAACATAAATAACAGCAGACATGCCACACCTTTTGTTATAAAAGCTATAGGTGATGCAAAAACTTTGGAAGCTACGGCTTTAGCACCTGACGGTTATATAGATTGGATGGAGTATAGCGGTATTAGAATAAATGTAAAAAAAGTTGAAAACATTGTAATAGACAAATACACGGATATTCCTAGGATCAATTATCAAAAAATAGTTGAGGGTGGTGTTTAAATATGTTGCTGCCTTTATTAGGACTTCTGATAGGAATATTGATTGGATTTTTATCCCCGGTTACAATACCGATTCAATATTCTACATATATGTCAATAGCTATTTTAGCAGCATTAGACTCTGTTTTCGGTGGAATTAGATCCAGTTTGGAAAATACCTTTGATGTTGAGATATTTATTTCCGGATTTTTTGCCAATGCAATTTTAGCGGCAGTATTAACTTACATAGGTGATCAATTAGGAGTGCCTATTTATTATGCTGCAATATTTGCATTCGGTGTGAGGTTGTTCCAAAACTTTGCAATAGTTAGAAGATATATTTTAGTCAGAATGAAAAAACAATAATTAAAAAATGAAGGAGATTAGTATTAAATGTTGAACAATACTTATAGCAATAAGAAAATAAAGTAATGAACACAGAATAAATTATTGTAAAAGACAAGGAGGTTGTATTATGCTTGAATTTGATGTAGATTTTAATACGGTGGCTTCGATAAAAGTAGTAGGTGTCGGCGGCGCCGGTAATAATGCGGTTAATAGAATGATAGCCGCAGGTTTAAAGGGAATAGACTTTTATTGCGTAAATACTGATCTACAGGCATTAAATGCTTCACAATCAACAAACAAATTACAGATAGGAGAAAAGTTAACAAAGGGGTTAGGCGCCGGTGCAAATCCTGAAATAGGCATGAAGGCGGCTGAAGAGAGTCTGGAAGATATTAAATCTATATTAAACGGTGCAGATATGGTTTTTGTTACTGCCGGCATGGGCGGCGGAACCGGAACCGGGGCGGCACCTATTATAGCACAAGCATCAAAAGAACTTGGCATATTAACAGTGGGAGTTGTTACAAAACCTTTTAGCTTTGAAGGTAAAATTAGGAAGATTCAAGCAGAGAAAGGCCTTTTGGAATTAAGAGAGAATGTTGATACTTTAGTGACGATACCTAATGATAGATTGCTACAGATAGTAGATAAGAAGGCTTCAATTATCGAGGCATTTAAGATTGCAGATGATGTTTTAAGACAAGGGGTTCAAGGTATTTCAGATCTTATAGCTGTTCCCGGGCTTGTAAATCTTGATTTTGCGGATGTTAAAACTATAATGTTGGGTAAAGGTCTTGCCCATATGGGTATTGGCAAAGGTGACGGCGAGAATAGAGGCGAGGATGCTGTAAAACAGGCAATACAAAGCCCATTATTAGAAACTTCAATAGAAGGAGCAAAAAGTGTTTTATTGAATATTACCGGAGGTTCCGATTTGGGAATTTTTGAAGTAAATGAAGCAGCGGAATTAGTTTTCCAATCTGCAGATCCCGATGCCAATATAATATTTGGTGCCGTAATAGATGAAAATCTAAAGGATGAAATTAGAATTACAGTAATTGCTACAGGTTTTGACAGTATCAAGCCGAGTTTTCTGATAGGGTCTGAGGAAGTGGCTGCGGGTAAAAGTTTTATACAAAAATCATCTTACGATGATGATGATATTGATATACCGCCTTTTCTTAGAAATAGATTCAAATAAATTTATATAATCAAAAACTAGTGCATAAAAAGTTGCTATGCAACTTTTTTTTTGCATTTTTTTGATATTTATTAATATACATATATTATAAACAATTTTCATAAAGGCTATATCTTAAAAAAATTTTATTCGACTTCTCAAAACGACAAGAATTTCTCACTTGTTTTTTTATAATGGTTTTACAGATAAAAATTGGATTTGGAATAAGAATTGAAGCACAGCAGAGCTATAGCCCGGTACAGTTTTGTTTTCATGGGTTTTGGTGAACGGTGAGGTTTACAAAATGATTAAATATGTTTATGGGGATGTCTTATTCTTGGAAAATGTTGCTATGAATTACATGATATTATTCAGTACAGCTAAACTTGTAAGAAGCAATTATAATAAATTAAAGCTTTTAGCAGCCTCTGCACTGGGTGCGCTATATTCTGTTTTCTATTATTTGCCGGGCTATGAGTACCTTTATACATGGTTTTTAAAAATTTTATTTTCTTTATTTATTGTGATAGTCGCATTTACCCCATATAAGCTAAAAGAACTTATAAGGTTGGTAAGCATGTTTTATATAATAACTTTTGTTTTTGGGGGCGCCGCTTTTGGTTTGTATTACATAATAAGTGGCATTAAACATACATATAAAGATATTTTTTTCTTTCAGAATTTCCCCATAAAATTACTTTTGTTGTCAGTCACGATATCATATTTTATTGTTAGATATTCGTGGGACTACACTATACATAGATTAAGAAGAGAAAAAATAATTTCAAAAGCGAATATATGTTTAAACGGTAAAAAGATACTTGTTTCAGCTTTAGTTGACACCGGAAATTCTCTTAATGATCCGGTCAGCAAGTTACCTGTTGTTGTTGTCGAGTATTCCTCCGTTAAAGATATTATTCCTCATGAGCTTAAAAAGATATTTGAAGAAAATAAAGAAAACAATATCAATTTGATTGCTACTGTACTATCACAATCAGAGTGGCTAACCAGATTCAGACTGATACCTTTTAAGTCTTTGGGGACTGATAATGCATTGATGATTGGTTTTAAACCGGATGAATTTAATATTGAACATAATAATGAGAATCAAATAGTAAAAGAATTAATTATCGGCATTTATAATAGAAGGCTATCCGGAGACGGTGAATATAATGCATTAATCCACCCTGATATTTTAAGTTTTCACAGTGGAGGTAATAATAGTGCATAAATTATTTAAAAAAACATTATTGTTAATACAGATAATATATCTAAAAATACTTCAAAAATTCAGACCTGATTCAGATAATTGGATATATTATATTGGAGGGAGCGAGGCTCTGCCTCCTCCTTTGGAATCAGATGAGGAGCTATTTCTTATATCAAAGTTAAAAGAAGAAGAAAGAGTTGTAAGAACGATTTTAATAGAAAGGAATTTAAGGCTTGTCGTCTATATAGCAAGAAAATTTGAGAATACGGGGATAGGTGTTGAAGATTTGGTGTCTATAGGAACTATTGGACTTATTAAAGCTGTTAATACCTTTGACCCGGAGAAAAGGATAAAACTTGCTACCTATGCTTCAAGATGTATTGAAAATGAAATACTTATGTATTTACGAAGAAATACAAAGCAAAAATCTGAAATATCTTTTGACGAACCGTTAAATATAGATTGGGACGGAAATGAATTGCTGTTGTCTGATATTTTAGGTACTGAAAATGATCTAATATATAAATATCTGGAAGATGAAACAGATAAAGAATTGCTGGAAATAGCCTTGAAAAGGCTAAATGAAAGAGAAAAAAGGATAATGGAATTACGTTTTGGATTGAACGACGGTGTAGAAAAAACGCAAAAAGAGGTAGCAGATATGCTTGGTATATCTCAATCCTATATTTCAAGACTAGAAAAAAGAATAATCAATAGATTAAAAAAAGAAATAAATAAAATGATTTGAACCGGATGTATAATCCGGTTTTTAAATTGAATTATTGTGAATAAAAACAGTGCCAATGGTAATAATTTAAATGTCGAGACAATAATAATCAATGGTTGTTTTACTTATAGTAGAATCAATTATCATTTGTATTGACTATATGTTCTTTAGTAATATATCGAAAAAGTACCTATGCTAAACTTAAATAAAAGGATGGACTATTGTGAAGATAAATAAAGTTGAAATATGTGGAGTTAATACATCTAAACTTCCTGTTATAAAAAATGACAGGATGATGGAACTCATTAAAAAAGTACACAGCGGAGATTTAGATGCCAGGGAAGAATTCATTAAAGGAAATTTAAGGTTAGTATTAAGTGTTATCCAAAGATTCAATAATAGGGGAGAATATGTTGATGATTTGTTTCAAGTGGGGTGCATAGGTCTTATTAAAGCTATTGATAATTTTGATATCAGCCAAAATGTAAGATTTTCCACTTATGCAGTACCCATGATAATAGGTGAAATCAGAAGGTATTTAAGAGATAACAATTCAATTCGCGTTAGCAGGTCTTTAAGAGATATAGCTTATAAAGCATTACAAGTCAGAGATAAACTGATTAATAAGAATTCAAGGGAACCTACTGTTACCGAAATAGCGGAAGAACTGGAAATACCGGTTGAGGACGTAGTATTTTCTTTAGATGCAATACAAGACCCATTATCTTTGTTTGAACCAATTTACCATGATAATGGTGATGCAATTTTTGTGATGGATCAAGTGGCGGATGAAAAAAATCAGGATGAAACGTGGATAGAGAACATTGCCTTAAAAGAAGCATTGAAAAAGCTAAATGATAGGGAAAAGCTTATACTCAGTCTGAGATTTTTTCAGGGCAGAACGCAGATGGAAGTAGCAGAAGAAATAGGGATATCACAGGCTCAAGTATCACGATTGGAAAAAACTGCTTTAATTCATATGAGAAAACATATTTAAAAAACATTTTTGCAGCTGTAAATAGCTGCTTTTTTCATCTGATGGGGAAGTTTTACTTTCCTGTCAGATGAAAATAAAGCAATACATGATATGGGAATATTTGTTCTAATAACAAAGTGATAATTGGTTAATGAGGTGAAGAAGCTTATATTCTTGTTCTATTTTTATGACCAATCTTATATATTTTAGTAAACTGGCTTATATGTGAGGAGGGAAAGAATGTTTAAAGCTTCGGAATTAAGACAAAAAGAAATTATCAGTTTATCTGAAGGAAAACGCTTGGGATTTGCCGGTGATATAGAAATAAACATGGAAACGGGGTTTATTGAAGCCATAGTATTATCCACTCAAAATAGGTTTTTAGGTTTGTTTTCAAAAGATAGTGATCTAATAATAGGTTGGGATAAAATAAAAAAAATTGGTACCGATATTATTTTAGTGGAAATTAATGATTAAAATCTCTTTAATAAATTGGTTTTATCCTATACAATAAGTTTAGAAAACCTATTTATAAATATTAATCTATTGATAATATTTTGTACCATATTTAAATATGAAGCTATGTTGCAATAATATAACAAGAGAAGGGATTGGAATATAAAAGAATATGGTACTAATATTTATTTTGATTTATACCATAGAGGAGGCTTATTATGAAGTGCCCATTTTGCGGTTGGAATGAGAGCAAAGTTGTTGATTCAAGGCCGGCTGACGAATATGCAGTGATCAGAAGGAGACGAGAATGTGAGAAATGCTCGAAAAGGTTTACAACATATGAAAGAGTTGAAGAGATACCATTAATTATAGTCAAAAGAGACGGAAGAAGAGAAGCATTTCAAAGAGAAAAGATTATTAATGGGTTAATTAAAGCAAGTCAAAAAAGACCTATTTCTTTGAAAGAAATAGAAGAAATAGCTGATAATGTTGAAAAAGAGCTCAATAATTCTTTAGAAAAAGAAATAGATAGTAAAAGAATTGGCCAAATGGTGATGTACAGGCTGAAAAAACTTGATGATGTGGCTTATGTAAGATTTGCTTCGGTATATAAACAATTTAAAGATATTAATACATTTATGGACGAGCTTAATAAACTTATGAAAGAAGAAAAATAAATGCTATAACGCAATTTTAATCAAATATATAAGCTCTATAGTAAATGCTGTGATATAAGCATATATCATTTGATTCGATTGCTGGGTTCCAAGACTAACAATCTGTAAGCTTGTTACGGGTTGCGCCAAAACTCGCTTCGCTCAAACAGTTGACGCAACTAATCCTCCACTGCACTAACAGATTCTAAGTCTTTCCACAACGCAATCTTAATCAAATATATAAGCTTTTTAGTAAATGCTGTGATGTATAATATTATACGGGCAAAAAAATATATATAAGGTATGAATTGTAACAAATATTTGTATAGCTTTGGACAAAAAACAATAATTATAAATTTTAATAACCATTGGAGGTTATAATGATTAATCATAAAATACTTATTAGCGAAATTGTTCCCAATAGTATTGCGGAGGAACTTGGCATAGAAAAAGGTGATAAATTAATAAAAGTGAACGGCGAATATGTAGAGGATATTTTGGAATATAAATTTTTAATCAGTGAAGAAGCAATAATTATTGAAATAGAAAAGCCTAATAAAAAAATATGGGAATTAGATATCGAAAAAAGTTATGATGAGGATCTTGGACTTATTTTTGATAAGTTCATTGGCAACCAAAAATCATGTTCCAATAAGTGTATATTTTGCTTTATTGATCAATTACCGAAAGGTATGAGGAAGTCTTTATATTTTAAGGATGATGACACAAGATTATCATTTATGCATGGTAATTTTGTTACATTAACAAATTTAAAAGATAAAGATATAGATAAAATAATAAATTATCGGATAAGCCCGATAAATATTTCTGTTCATACTACAGATCCTTTTTTAAGAAGAAAAATGCTTCATAATAAAAAAGCGGGAAATATTATTGAACAGCTAAGAAGACTTAAAGAAGGAAATATAAAGATGAAAGGTCAAATAGTTCTGTGCCCCGGAATAAATGATGGTGATGAATTAGATAAAACTATAAGAGATTTATACAGTTTTTATCCTCAATTATATTGTATTGCAATAGTGCCTGTAGGCCTTACAAAGTTTAGGAAAGGGCTTTATCCAATAAGTGAATACGAAAAAGATAATGCATTAAATGTAATTGAGCATGTTGAAGCTGCACAGAGTTATTATTTAAAAAAAACAGGAACCAGATTTGCTTTTCTTTCTGACGAGTTTTACTTAATTGCATCAAGAGAATTGCCTTCTTATAAAAATTATGAAGGGTTTTATCAGCTTGAAAATGGAGTTGGAATTACAAGGTTGTTTTTAGAAGAGATAACAAAATCCTTGAATGAATCCGATTACAGCGCTAATGAAGTAAAAAACGCTACAATAGTTACCGGGGAATATGCTGTACCATATTTAAAAGATGCAGCAACACAGGTTATGGAAAAATATTTTAAGACTCGGTTGGATGTGGTTGGAATTACTAATGAATTCTTTGGGACAACAATAAAGGTTTCCGGGCTAATTACGGGTAAAGACTTAATAACACAATTAAAAAAGAAAAAGATTGCAAATAATTTGCTGATTCCTGATAACATGTTAAAGAGCGGAGAAAAGTTATTTCTTGATGATTTAAAAATAAAAGATATAGAAAAAGAATTAAAAACAAGAGTTATAACATGCAAAGAAGACGGCAGTGATTTAATTAAAAATATTATGGAAAAATGTTAATTGTACAGACAGGAGTTGCTTCGAATGACAAAACCTATTGTTGCAATTGTAGGTAGGGCTAATGTAGGAAAATCCACACTTTTTAATAGAATTGCAGGAAAGCGTATATCTATTGTAGATGATTCACCGGGCATCACTAGAGATAGGATACTTGCAGATGCTGAATGGATTGGCAATACATTTAAAGTTATTGACACAGGTGGAATTGAACCTTATTCAGAAGATATAATAATGCAGCAAATGAAAAGGCAAGCTGAAATTGCTATTGAAACGTCTGATGTTATAATATTTGTTGTGGATGCAAAAGAGGGAATAAATCCTACTGATGTTGAAGTTGCAAATATTTTAAGAAAAGCTAATAAACCGATTATTTTAGCATGTAATAAGATAGATGCGGCAAAATATAGGGACCATATATATGAATTCTATAGCTTAGGAATTGGAGAGCCAATTGCTATATCTGCAGGACAGTCTTTGGGTATAGGAGATTTATTGGATGAAGTAGTTAAGAATTTTTTAAAAGCAGAAGAGGGAATAAATGATGATTTGATAACAAAGGTAGCAGTTGTAGGCAAACCAAACGTTGGGAAATCATCAATTATAAATAAAATACTCGGTGAAGAAAGGGTTATTGTAAGTAAAATTCCCGGAACAACCAGAGATGCAATAGATACCTTTTTTGAAAAAGATAATCAGAAATATGTTTTAATAGATACTGCAGGTATAAGGAAAAAAAGAAAAATAAGTGAGGCTATAGAAAGATACAGTGTGATAAGGGCATTGACCGCAATTGAAAGAGCTGATGTTTGTCTTCTGGTTATAGATGCCGAAAAAGGTATTGCAGAACAAGACAGTAAGATTGCCGGATATATACATGAGCAAGGAAAAGGTATAATAATAGTAGTTAACAAATGGGATATGATAAAGAAGGATGAAAAAACAACTGATTTCTATAAACAGGATATTAACAGAGTATTACCATTTCTAGCTTATGCGCCTACAGTATTTACATCTGCATTAACAGGTCAAAGGATTTCAAGGCTACTGGAAATAGTTAATCATGTATCTAATCAACATGCACTTAGGATACAGACAGGCGTATTAAATGATATAATTAACGAAGCGGTATTAATGAATCAGCCCTCTATTTCCGGCGGCAGAAGACTAAATATTTATTATGGGACTCAGATTTCTGTTAAACCACCGACTTTTATAATATTTGTTAATGATCCTGCTTTAATGCATTTTTCTTATGAAAGATATTTAGAAAATCAAATAAGAAAATCATTTGGTTTTGAAGGTACACCGATTAGAATTATTATAAGAGGAAGAGAATAGGAGATGTCAGATATGTCTTATAAAATATTTGTAATAATTGTATTAGCTTATCTGTTCGGGAATTTTCCTACATCATATTTTATAGGCAAATTTTTTGCGGATATTGATATAAGGAATCATGGCAGTGGGAATGTAGGAGCAACCAATGCTCTCCGTATTTTAGGTAAAAAAGCCGGTATTATTGCACTTTTAGGAGATATTCTGAAGGGGGTCTTAGCTGTTTTAATTGGTAAAATAATTGGAGGTGAAGATGGACAGATATTTGCGGGTTTATTTGTTGTTGTCGGTCATAACTGGCCTGTATTTTTAGGTTTTAAGGGAGGTAAGGGTGTAGCGACTACTATTGGTGTTATGATTGCGATAAACCCTTATATTGTTGCAGGAATTGTGCCGATAGGCATAATAATTATAGCGGTAACAAAATATGTTTCATTGGCTTCAATACTTGGAATGATAATATTTCCTATTGTTATGCTTTTCACATTGCAGCCAATAAAGCTGGTTTTGTTTAGCTTTATGTTGGCAATGATGTCTATATATAGACATAAATCCAATATTAAAAAACTAATGCAAGGTACTGAGTCAAAGATAGGACAAAAAGTTAACAGGTGGTGATATGAATTGAGAAAAATTGCAGTTATAGGTGCCGGAAGTTGGGGTACCGCTAATGCGATATCTTTGAGCAAGAAAGGAATAGAAGTGAATCTATGGGTTAGGAATTTTGATCTTTTGGGCAAAATAAAAGATACAAGAGAAAATTCCAATTATTTACCCGGGGTTACATTGCCATCAAATATTGAGATTTCAAATGATATGGAATACTGTTGCAAGGATGCTGATATTGTAGTATTAGGCACTCCATCTCATGCTGTAAGAGAGACTGTGAAAAGGATTAAAGAATTTGTCGAACAAGATCAAGTGATTGTGAATTTGGCAAAAGGTATAGAAAATGATACTTTATATCGAATGTCGGAAATAATAGTCGATTACTTACCGGATAATCCCATAGCCGTGTTATCCGGACCAAATCATGCAGAAGAAGTAGCCAGAGATATTCCGTCCGCAACAGTAGTCTCTTCGGTAAATAAAAAGGTAGCACAGTTTGTGCAGGATGCATTTATGACATCAAGATTTAGAGTATATACAAATCCTGATATTATCGGTGTAGAATTAGGAGGTTCAATAAAAAATGTGATAGCTTTAGGAGCGGGAATTTGCGACGGATTAGGATTTGGGGATAATACAAAAGCCGCATTGATGACGAGAGGTATTGTAGAAATTTCAAGGCTGGGTGTGGCTTTGGGTGCAAAGCAATGTACTTTTTCCGGCCTCTCGGGTATAGGAGACCTGATTGTTACTTGTACAAGCATGCATAGTAGAAATTATAGAGCCGGCAGGGCTATAGGTGAGGGAAAAACAATAAATAAAATTTTAAAATCAACAAATATGGTTGTTGAAGGAATTCGAACAACTAAATCCGCATACAAATTAGCAGAATCAACCGGTATTGAAATGCCTATAACCGAAGAAATATATAAAGTTCTATTCGAAGGCGCAGATGTTAAAGACTCGGTATTAAATCTTATGTTAAGGAATAAGACCCACGAAATGGAGGATTTGCCGGAAATGGACTTAGTTGTCTGGAAAGATGCTTAGGTGCATCTTTTTTTTTGTAATAAAAATTTCTATTGTACATATATATATAGTGCATATTTCAGGCTAATAATCCGAAGATGGGAGGTAAAGTTTTGGAAGAATATGATGTATATCAAAGTATTGCCGAAAGAACTGAGGGAAGCATATATATAGGTGTGGTAGGGCCTGTTAGGACGGGTAAATCAACATTTATTAAAAGATTTATGGACTTATTGGTTATACCTAATATTGAAAATGAATTCAAAAAAGAAAGAACAAAAGATGAACTCCCTCAAAGTGCCGACGGAAAAACCATAATGACTACTGAACCGAAATTTGTGCCAAATGAAGCTATTGACATGACATTAGATGAAAATGTAAGATTTAAACTTAGGTTTGTGGATTGCGTAGGTTATCTGGTTGACGGTGCAATAGGGCATTTGGAAGACGGACACCCCAGAATGGTAAATACTCCTTGGTACGATAATGTAATACCTTTTGAAGAAGCTGCTGAGTTAGGAACAAAAAAAGTAATTAATGAGCATTCCACTATAGGTCTGGTAATAACGACAGACGGAAGCATAACGGATATCCCAAGAAAGAATTATATTGAAGCGGAAGAAAGAGTTATAAAGGAGTTAAAAGAAATAAATAAGCCCTTTATAATAGTGCTAAATTCAGCAAAAGTAGAAAGTGAAGAAGCTAAGGAATTAAAAGAATCTTTGGAAAATAAATATGAAACACCGGTACTTTTGATAGACTGTCTAAATATGGGTATGAATGATATAGATAATGTTTTGGATAAAGTACTGTTTGAATTTCCTGTAAAAGAAATGAATTATTATATGCCCCACTGGTTTGATTTTCTTGATTCAGAGCATTGGCTGAGAAAAGGAATTATTGATTACATTAAAAATAACGCTTATAAAGTGCATAATTTACGAGAAGCAGGAGGTTCTGTTGCTGTGTTCTCGCATTTGGAAGATGTAAAAAATAGCGAATTGTTAAATATTGATTTGTCGAAGGGTTCTGCAGATATACAATTTGAATTCAAGGATGGATTGTTTTATAGGGTATTAGGTGAATTATCCGGTCATGAAATAGAAGGCGATTATCAGTTAATAGGTTTATTAAAAGATTTATCCGAATCAAAAAGAGAATTTGATAAAATAAAAGATGCGATTAAAGATGTAAAAGAAGTTGGATACGGAGTTGTCGCACCTTCGGTAGATGAAATCCAATTGGAAGAACCGGAAATCGTAAAATACGGTGGGAAATTCGGTGTAAAGCTTCGTGCCAGTGCCCCGTCTTTGCATCTTGTCAGAGCTAACATAGAAACTGAAGTATCACCGATAGTAGGGACAGAAAAGCAAAGTGAAGAATTTATAAAGTATTTTATGGATGAATTTGAAAACAATCCTCAAAAAATTTGGGATACAAACGTATTTGGAAAACCGCTTTATGATATGGTAAAAGAGGAATTACAAGGTAAGCTTTATAAGATGCCGGATGAAATTCAAGGAAAACTTCAAATCACACTTCAGAAAATTGTAAATGATTCAAAAGGCAGCATTATTTGTATAATTATTTGATTGTTGGTGATTAAAGGAATTACAACAAGGCTTCGTAATAAATTATTAAATTGTTTACGAGGCTTTTTGTATTAAAAAACGTTACTATCACACATAGCTATATTCTCAGTACAGGTTAAGCCTTTCCACAACGCAATCTTATTGAAATATTAATAATCTGCAATAAAAAATTGACTATTACTATAAAAAGTTATATAAATAAGTAAAGCATATAATTTTAATCAATGAATTTGATAATAATCAGCATGAAATTGACTGCTGATTCATAAATAGGAGATTTAGCAAAGTGATTAAAGAAATATTTCCCGAAGATTTACATTTATTAAAAGGGATTATAGAAAAAGAAGATATTGCTAGAAATTATTTCATATTATTAGGACTATCAAGTGATAGAAAGGTTTATGACAAGGCCTACGGAGAATATAAAGATGGTGTGCTAAAAGCAGCATTGTTTTTAAGAAAAAGTGGCTTACTACAATTTTACGCACCGAAAGAATTTGATTTGAAAGGTTTTGCAGAGATAATTTCTACTTTATGTTCTGACAAGCTCATAGGCCCAAAATTATATTGTGATAAGCTATTTCGTTTTAAAGTATTCACTTCTGCAATGGAAGGGGCATATATATCAAAATTAGATAAGGATTACAGATTAAGTCCTATACATAGGAATTATAAGATAAGAGAGATAAACATAAATGATTTAGATGAAATAGTTGAGTTATACACTAAAGTCTTTTCCAGCTTTAGTCCGAAAGAAGTTATGGAGAAAAAGCTGATTACAAATCGAGGACGCGGAATTTGTATCGAAGAGAATAATAAAATTGTTTCTGTTGCTCAAACCGATTTTGAGACAAAGAAATCGTCATTGATAGTTGGAATTGCTACTGATACTGATTATAGATATAAAGGCATGGCAACAGAATGCACATATGTTCTAAGCCGTATATTGCAAGGTGAAAGAAAGGATGTATTTCTCCAGTATGATAATCCAAAAGCAGGTAAGATATACGAAAGGTTAGGTTATAGAAGGATAGATAGGGTAGTTCATTATAAAAAATAAAAATTCAAATACTATATGCGTAATTTTTAAAATAATGTTTGTGGCAATAACTTAGTTGCTCTTTGTTAGCTGCTGTTGAAATTTGTTTCTACTTAATTCAGTTCTTAACTCGGATAAGGCAATGCATCGGATTAAGAATAAACCCCGTAACCATTTAAGCTACGAGGTTTCAAATTTTCATTAATGGTCTGGGTGAGAGGACTTGAACCCCCGGCCTCTTGAACCCCATTCAAGCGCGCTACCAAACTGCGCCACACCCAGATATCTAAGTCACATAATTGAATATAGCATATAGAGCATTAATTTTCAAGAATTATATAAGAAATATTTAAAGTAAATATTTCTTATATAATAAGAAGGATATCAGGCATTTTTGGAGAAATATATAAATAATTCTATAAGTATTGTAATAGCGAGGATGTTTTATATGTCACGGAAAAGGAAAAGAATACCTTCTCTTTTTATATTACCCATAATATTAATTGTTATTGTATGTTCTTATTTAATAAGGTATATTTATTTTAGTATTGATACTGAAATAATAAAATATGGGACTATGGAAAGTTCCTTTGAAACTAAAGGTTTGATTATCAGGAATGAGTGGGTATATAACTATAATCAGGATTCGGAGCTAAAAAATAAAATACCTGAAGGCCAAAGAGTACCCTATGGAAAAAAAATTGTTGAAATTGTAAAAGGTGAAGCAGATATCCAAGACGATTTGTTAGCTAAAGTTAATAAACTGGAAGAAAGAATAAGAGAAATAGAAAAAAGTGAAATTGATAACCCAATATTTGAAAAAGATATAGAGAAGTTGGATAAAAATATAAATAGCAAGATAGAATTGATTAAAAACTATTCAATAGATGGAAATGTACAGGAGCTAGAAGATTTAAAAAATGAACTTTCTGAAGATTTGTATAAGAAATCACTCATTGTAGGAAATAATAGTCTTGCCGGAAAAAATTTGGATAAGCTAAAGAGTGAAAAGACTCAATTGGAGGATATTTACAGCAATAACTTAGATGCCGTATATGCTAAGACTTCAGGTATTGTCAGTTATAGTTTAGACGGCTTGGAACAATCACTGAATCCGATTAATATAGATAGAATTAGTATTGAGGATGTTAAGCAAATAATTTTTTCTAATGAAATGGAAAATAAAATAGAATATCAAAAAGGAGTAAAAATAATAGAAGACTATACGTGGCATATATGCTGTGTTTTTGATAAAGAGCAGATAAAGGGTTTGAAAGAAGGAGTAAGAATTAGCTTATTACTTAAAAATGGGGAAAAAGAATCAATAAGTGCAAAACTAAAAAGTATTTCAGAATCAATAAATGAAGAGCATCTCGTGGTTTTTGAAATAAATGAATATGCAGACAATTATTATAATATAAGAATAGCGGATATGACCGTTATTTCTTGTCAACACGAGGGCTTCTTGGTTTCAGAAAACAGCATTTTTGAAAACGATAAACAAAAAGGAATTTATATTATTAAAAGAGGGGTTATAAGGTTTGTTCCTGCAGAAATAATAGCTATTGAAGATAGCAAAGCACTTATTAAAAATGTTGAGTATGAAGATGAAGCCAATGAAACAGTCAGATATGTTATTAAAGTTTATGATGAAGTAGTAAAAAGTATAAAAAGGGTAAAGGTTAATCAAAGGATAATGTGATAAGGAGGATTTTTTTGAAAAGCTTAGAGGATAATGTTAACAGAATTTTGGGAGAAATAAAAGATATATGTGAAAAAAAAGGAAGGGATTATAAAGAAGTAACATTAATTGCGGTTACAAAGACTTTGGGTGTACCAAGAATTAAGGAAGCTGCTGATTTCGGAATAAAAGATATTGGTGAAAATAAGGTACAAGAATTAATGGATAAATATGATGATATTAAAGATATATATAGTATCCATATGATTGGGCATTTACAATCAAATAAGGTTAAATATATAATTGACAAAGTAAAGCTGATACATTCGGTTGACAGTTTTTCTTTAATGAAAGAAATAGATAGAAGAGCAAAGAGAGCGGGAGTTAAAGCAGATGTGTTAGTCCAAGTTAATGTGGCAGAGGAGGCTTCAAAGTTTGGAATTAAACTTGATGATGCAGAGAAATTTTTTGATAAAATACCCCAATATAGTAATGTAGTGGTTAAGGGTCTTATGACTATAGCGCCTCATGTAGATAACCCAGAGGATGTTAGACCTGTTTTTAGATCATTAAAGCTGTTATATGATAAATTAAGTACAAAAAATTATAAAAATATAGAAATGAAATATCTGTCAATGGGAATGACAAATGATTATTTAGTTGCCTTGGAAGAAGGTTCAAACATGTTAAGGATTGGAACCGGAATATTTGGACAGAGAGTATATAATAAGTAAAGGAGGTAAAGTTATGGCAGGAGGTATTTTTAGTAAGATATTATACTATATGGGTATTGGAGAAAATGTGGAGGAAGAATATGATGAAACAGTTGACGAGGTTAAAAAACCTTTACTTGAACCTGTTAAAAAAAGCAACATTGTAAGCATGCCTTCAGGGCCTAGTCAAATGAAGGTTATACTGATAGAGCCTATTAATTATGATGACGTGCAGGATATCTGTGATAATCTTAAAAACAAAAAACCGATAATTATTAATTTTGAGAATTTGGATAAGAATATTGCCAGACGAATGGTTGATTTTGTATCAGGTGCTGTATATGCTGTTGACGGTACCATTCAAAAAGTATCAAACGGTATTGTAATTGCTGCACCGCCAAATGTTGATATTCTCGGAAGTATGGGAGATATAGGAACTGAAGCATTTGATTTTGAAAAATTTATGGACTGGTTAAAATAAAAGATTGTGAGTGATACATTTGAAAGGTTTATTGATTTGGTCAATAAATAAGTTTTTTTCTATTATTTATTTACTTATACTTATTAGAATTATTCTTTCATGGGTGAGAGTTGGATCATACAACAAATATGTTGCATTCATATTTCAACTTACTGATTTAATTTTGGATCCTTTTAAAAAATTGATTGATAGACTCGGAATTGACACAGGTTTTATAGATTTGTCACCAATTGTTGCTTATTTTGTGTTACAATTAATTGAAAATGCTTTAAAAAAAATAATATGGCAATTGTTATAAAGCAAATTTATTGTTATTTAATATAAAAACATAAAGCCAAGGGGTAATATCTTAATAAAACGTGAATAATGTACATGGATAATCTAATATTATTAATAAAGATTGGAGGTTAAACTAGTGTTAACTCCCATGGATATTCGTAATAAGGAATTTAAAAAAGGATTTAGAGGATACAATGAAGATGACGTAGATATATTTATGGATAAGATTGTAGCAGATTTTGAAAAGGTATATAAAGAGAATGTTGAACTAAAAGACAAAATTAGCGCCTTTAATGAAAGATTAGAAAGTTATGCTGAAATGGAAAAAACATTGCAAAGCACATTGATAATAGCACAGAGGTCATCAGAAGATATAGTTGCTAATGCTAGGAAAGAGGCGGATTTGATTCTAAAGGAAACAGAGGAAAATCGAAAAGAAATAATAGCACGGGCAAATGCGGATGTACTTGATTTAAATAGAGATATAGATGAATTAAAAAAACAATTACAAATATTTAAAACCAGATATAGGACTTTTTTAGAATCGGAATTAGAAAGTTTAGAAACTTTTTTTAAAGAAATATAAAACGATTGTTTTGTGTATTGGGACTCTTTCACTTTAAAAAAGTTGGAAGAGTTTTCTTTAGGTTTGGGGGAATGATATGGCTAAAGATTTTAATGAAAGAAACAACTCTAATACGGATAAACAAAAACAAATAGCGATGCTGCTTGGTGAGTCAAAGCTTGGAGAATATATAGAAATGATGTCTGATCCAAAGAAAGTCATTAAAAGAAACTTTATTGCAGGACTGGCAAGAGGACTTGGCATGGCTATCGGTTTTACAGTGCTTGGTGCATTGGTTTTATATATTCTACAAAAACTTGTTGTTTTAAATTTGCCTTTTTTCGGCAACTTTATTGCAGAAATAGTAAAAATTGTACAGGATCATTTATAGAATTTCAAAAGTATCATAGGTTATGTTGAAAATTAAAAACAATGAGCGATAAAAAGTATTTTAATAAAAGCAGATTTATGCAATAAGGAGGCTTTTTATGTATTTAATATTAACTATAGCCATTATTGTTATATTAGATCAAATTTTTAAGTTTTTAATAGTTAAAAAGGTTATGCTATATACAGGTGTAGAAGTTATTAAAAATTTTTTTTATATTACCCACATTAAAAACCACGGTATTGCATTCGGACTGTTTAAAAACAGAAACACGTTTTTTGTAATATCAACTTCTATTGTAATTGTATTCTTGCTTTATTTGACCTATAAATTTTATAATAAAAATATTATTATGACCTATTGTTTGTCCTTTATTATTGGTGGTGCTATAGGCAATCTTATTGATAGAATAAAATATGGTTATGTAATAGATTATTTGCAATTTACTTTCTTCCCTCCAGTATTTAACTTTGCAGATGCATCTATCGTATGCGGCGCTGTGGTTTTAAGTCTGCTATTATTTTTTGATAAGAATACTGTAGTTTGAAATAGAATGAGGTCTTTATGGATAATTATTCATTGAAAGTAACGGATTTAGATGTTGGCACCAGATTGGATGTTTTTATTTCAAATAAGGTTAAGGCATACTCGAGATCCTATATTAAAAAATTAATTAATGATGGAATGGTAAATGTAAATGGCACTATAAAAAGGCCGAATTACAGGTTAAAGAACAGGGAACTTGTGAAGGTTCTGATACCCAAATCTGTTAAGATTGATATAAAGGCTGAGAACATTGAAATTGATATTATATATGAAGACGATTATATTATGATAATAAATAAACCTCAAGGTATGGTAGTGCATCCGGCACATGGAAATCATAACGGCACTTTGGTAAATGCATTATTACACCAATGTACAAGTCTATCCGGAATAAACGGAGTTATTCGCCCGGGAATTGTACACAGATTGGATAAAGACACTTCCGGGTTGATAGTGGTTGCAAAAACTAATTCTGCTCATATTGAATTATCAAATCAGTTTAAAACCGGAAGTATAATAAGGAAATATTTTGCTTTACTTGAAGGCAGACTGAAATCTGAAATTGGAGTAATAAAAGCACCCATAGGTAGGCACCGCACTGACAGAAAGAAGATGACCGTTACTTCTGAGAATGGCAAATATGCGGAAACTAAATATAAAGTTTTAGAAAGCTTTAACAGCAATACATTAATTGAAGCGAAATTAGAAACAGGCCGTACTCATCAAATTCGGGTTCATATGTCTTATATAGGTCATCCTATAGTAGGCGATATGTTATATGGTTATAAAGGCAACAAATTTAATTTAAAGGGTCAATTACTACATGCCGGAATTCTGTGTTTAGATCACCCTATAACTAAAAAGGTTCTTGAATTTAGAGCACCTCTTCCGAATTATTTTGATGAGGTGTTAAAAAGTTTACGTTCTAAACTATAGACAATATATGAGTGCTATGATATTATGATAAGAAATATCCTTTAATCTTGCTCAGAGAGGCGGGAAAGGTTTATAATTAATGAACAATAAACACTTTATGGTCTGCCTCTTTGGCAGGCATTTTCAGTTTAATATCAAAACAGCTCGTATCTTATAAAATGCAGTATGATTGAGTAGGATTGTATATCCGATAGAGCTAAAAGTCATAACTGGTTAGCATATTTTGGATGCTATTATATGCTAAGGAGGTGGCAATTATGATAGTAAAGACTGAATTAATGGATTCCAAGGCTTTGGATAGAGCATTAACAAGAATAGCCCATGAAATTATTGAAAAGAATAAAGGAATAGAAGACTTGTGTTTTTTGGGCATTAAAACTAGGGGAATATATTTAGCATCCAGGCTATGTGAAAAAATATATTCAATAGAGGACTATAGATTGCCTTTTGGTGAAATTGATGTTACAAAATATCGAGATGATTTAGAGGATAGCAGGAGGCTTACAGTTATTGAGAAAAAGCTTTTTGAATTTTCAGTATTAGATATGAAAGTAATACTTGTAGATGATGTTTTATATACGGGAAGAACTGTTAGATCGGCTATGGATGCGATAGTGGATTTGGGAAGGCCTAAGTTGATACAATTAGCTGTATTGATTGATAGGGGGCATAGAGAGCTTCCGATAAGAGCAGATTTTGTAGGAAAAAACGTACCGACTTCAAGGAATGAAAAAGTAATTGTAAACGTAACAGAAGTGGATGGTAATGATGTTGTATTGCTTGTCGAGAAGAGCTGATTTTAATGTTTGGAGGAAAGATTATGAAGATTCTATTGAAGAATTGTAATATTATAGACACTATATATGACTACAAAAATATTAATGATATTATGATAGAAAACGAAAGAATCAGTGAAATATCCGGATCAATATACGATAAGGCTGATAAAACAATAGATATTAATGGAATGGTTGTAGCTCCGGGATTTATTGATATGCATTGTCATCTAAGGGAACCGGGATTTGAATATAAAGAAACGATAAAAACCGGAACTCAAGCAGCTGCTAAGGGTGGTTTTACTACGGTTTGTTGCATGCCTAACACGAATCCTGTGATAGATAATATTGATGATTTAAAAGATTTAAAAGAAATAATAAAGAACAATTCTTTAATTGAAACAATACCTATTGGTGCCGTAACTAAAAATCAAAATGGAAACGAATTGGTAGATTTAAAGAGCATGCTAAATCACGGGGTAAAGTTATTTTCAGATGACGGTAATCCTATTTGGAATGATATAATAATGGAAGAATGCCTTAGTCTTTCCAACAAGGAAAATATTTTGATTATCGATCATTGTGAGGACCTAGATTTAGTAGCTGGCGGCGTTATTAATGAAGGTGCAATATCGCGGAGACTGGGTCTTAAGGGGATATCAAATCTATCTGAAACTAAACCTATAATAAGAAATATAATGCTTGCTGAAAAAACTAATTCTTCGATACATATTGCCCATATTAGTGCGGCTGAGTCTTTAGAAGCAATTAAAGAAGCTAAGAGTAAAGGCATTAAAGTAAGCTGTGAAGTTACTCCTCATCATATATCCCTTTGTGAGGATGATATAGTTGAAGGAAATACTGATTTTAAAGTTAACCCTCCGCTAAGGAGTAAAGAAGATGTGATAGCATTGCAACATGGTTTAAGAGATGGAATTATTAATATCATTGCTACTGATCATGCACCCCATAATGAAAAAGATAAGAAAGGAGATTTTTATAAGGCTGCCAATGGTATTTCAGGAATAGAAATTGCTTTTTCTGTTTGTTTTACATATTTGGTTCGTACAGGTATATTAACCTTAAAAGAATTGTTTAAATTAATGAGTTTAAATCCTTCCAATGTATTAAAGCTTAATAAAGGCAGGATTTTTGTAGGCGGAATTGCAGATTTAACTGTAATTGATTTATATAAAAAATTTAAAGTAAGCAAGGATGATTTTATTTCAAAAGGTAAGAATACTCCTTTTCACAGTAAAAGCCTTTGGGGTGAGGTTATCATGACTATACTAAGCGGAAAAACCGTATTTAAAAAGGAAGGTGTATTGTAATGTTTATTGATAAGTTGATTGATAGGATAATAAGCACAAAAAATCATTGCATAGTGGGGATTGATCCCCATGAAGAAATAATACCTAAGAGAATAATGGATGATTATTGCGACTTATCTGTGGCCAAATCTGAATCTATGGGGAATATAATTTTCCATATGAGCAAGGAAATAATAGACAATATATATGATATTGTTCCTTGTATTAAACCACAAATAGCTTTTTTTGAAAAGTATGGAAGCCATGGAATAAAGGCTTTTGAAAATGTGTGTTATTACGCGAAAGAAAAAGGGTTAATAGTTATTGCAGATGTTAAAAGAGGTGATATCGGGAGTACTGCAAAAGCTTATTCCGATTATTATCTTGGGAATAAAGATACTTCTATTTCTGTTGATGCTATTACGGTCAACCCGTATTTAGGTAAAGACTCGATAGAACCTTTTGTTATTAATTGTGTTGATAATGGAAAGGGTTTGTTTATTTTAGTTAAAACTTCTAATAAATCATCCAGTGACATCCAAGATAGAATATGCGATGGCAAAAGAATATATGAAATAGTAAGTGATTTAATTATTGGACTAGAGGAAAAAAGCATGGGCAAGAATGGTTATAGCTCTATAGGTGCAGTGGTAGGAGGTACACATAAAGAAGAAGGTGAACATATGCGTAAGATAATGGGGAGAACCTATTTTTTAGTACCGGGATTTGGAGCACAAGGTGCAAAAGCTTCTGATTTAGCAGGTTTTTTTAATGACGACGGTTTAGGTGCCATAATAAATTCGTCAAGAGGCATCCTAGGTGCTTATAAATCAGAAAAATATAAAAATCAATCTTTTGCGGATGCTGCCAGAAATGCTGCAATAGATATGAGAGATGAAATTAATAAAGAATTATATAAAACCGGTAAAATTGCTTGGTAGGAGGGTAATATGCTTATAGAAGAGTGTAAAATTGTTTTAAATGAAGAAGTTGGCAAAGACGTTTTTAAGATAGGGATATATTGTCCAAGCATTTTATCAACGGCTTCCGCCGGACAGTTTTTATATATAAAAATTAACGATTCTTATGACCCTTTACTGAGAAGGCCCTTCAGTATCTGCAGCTTGATAAAGCAAAAAGGCTTAATTATCTTGCTTTATAAGGTGATAGGCAAAGGAACAGAATTATTAGCTAAGAAAAAGATAGGTGATATGCTAAATGTTATGGGTCCTCTAGGAAAAGGATTCCCAATTTGCCGGGATAAAAAGTCTGCGATTATAGGCGGAGGTATAGGTATAGCACCCTTATTAGAATTATCAAAGCATTTGAACTCTCCTGATATTTATCTTGGATTTAAAGATGACGTCTTTTTATTAGAGGAGTTTAAAGAGCATTCAAAAACACTTTATTTATATACTGAAGATGGAAGCAAAGGTACTAAAGGTTTTCCTACAGGCATGTTTTCAAAGAATATTAATGGATATAAAACTGTATATTCATGTGGACCAAAGGCTATGATGGCGGCAGTAAAAGATATTTGCGAAAAAAATAACGTTAATTGCTATATTTCAATGGAAGAAAAGATGGGCTGCGGTATCGGAGCTTGTTTAACATGTTCGTGTAAAACGAATATCAAAGGGGAATATAAGAAGGTTTGTATTGATGGGCCTGTTTTCAATAGCAAAGAGGTGAGCTTTTATGAGTGATATGTCAGTTGATATTTGCGGAGTACGACTAAAAAATCCTATTATAACGGCATCGGGAACATTTGGGTTCGGGAAAGAATACGGAGAGTTTTATGATTTGGGTTTATTGGGTGCGATAGCAATAAAGGGTCTTACCTTAAATCCTAGAGCCGGAAACAAACCCCCTCGAATAGCTGAAACAGCTTCAGGCATACTAAATAGCGTAGGATTGGAGAATCCTGGGATAGAGTCTTTTATAAATAATGAACTTTTAGACTTGAAAAAGTATAACATTCCGATTATTGCTAATATTTCAGGAAATACCATAGATGAATATGGTATAATAGTAAAAATACTGGATGATATGGTTGATTTAATAGAATTAAATGTTTCTTGCCCAAATGTTAAGGATGGTGGTATGACATTTGGTATAAAAGCTGAATCTGTTTATCAAGTAACAAAAATTGCAAAAGAATCGGCAAAGGTACCGATAATAGTTAAATTGTCACCAAATGTAACCGATATATCCGAGATTGCAGTAGCTGCAGAGGCTGCCGGAGCAGACGGTATTTCACTGATTAATACTGTAACTGGTATGAAATTTGATATAGCAAATAGGAAACCTTATTTTGAAAACATTATAGCCGGTTTGTCAGGCCCCGCAATTAAACCGATTGCTCTTAGAATGGTGTGGGAAGTAGCTAAAAAAGTTAGAATACCTATAATCGGAATGGGCGGGATATGTACTTGGGAAGATGCTGTTGAATTTCTTTTAGCAGGCGCAGATGCGATTTCAGTAGGTACGGCAAATTTTATAGACCCTTTCGCCCCTATAAAAATACTAAATGGTCTTGAAGATTATATGATAAGAAATAATATAGCAAAACTTAAATCGCTAAAAACTATTTCTAAGAAGAATAACATTTATGAATAAAGAAGAGATTATTGAAATATTTATAAAATATGGAATGCTTATTGAAGGCCATTTTCTTTTGATCTCCGAGAAACATAATGATAAGTATTTATAATGTGCTAAGTTATTTCAATATCCGACAAACAGTGTTGAAATAACAAAAATATTAGCGGAGAAACTCAAGAAATACAAAGGTTGATTTGATAATTGAACCGGAAATAAAAGGCATAATACTATCTTATTATATAGGAAAACAATGGTAGAAGATGTAGTAACTACTGGCAGATCCGTTAAAGAGGTTACTGAGTTTGTTAGTTTTATTTTTACATAATGCTTTAATTACTTCGTATTCAGAAAAGTTAAAAAATTATGGTAATATAGAAGGAAAAAAAGTTTTTTTGTAGAAGTAATATATAATGTTTTTTGAAAGAGGTGATTGAAAACAAATAATAATTTATAAAATACTTTAACAAATATTTTGAAAGGAAGGTGTAAAAATGGAACAAAAAAGAGAAAGTTGGGGTTCTCGATTTGGCTTTTTAATGGCAGCAGCAGGTTCAGCAGTTGGTTTAGGTAATATTTGGAGATTCCCGTATATGACCGGTATGAACGGTGGCGGCGCATTTATTGTAATCTATTTAGGATGTGTTATATTAGTTGGATTAAGTATTATGATTGCTGAATTCGCAGTAGGTAGAAGAACACAACTTGCAGCAGTAGGAGCCTATAAGACCTATAGTAATAAATGGAGTTTTGCAGGTGTCTTAGGGGTTCTTAGTGGATTTTTCATTATGGGTTTTTATCCCGTTGTTGGCGGATGGTCTATGTATTATATTATCAAATCACTTACAGGACTATTAGCTGTTCCTGAAGCGATAGGTGATGTGTTTGGTGCCTTTATAGGCAACCCGGTACAACCGGTAATATGGATGCTAGTTTATTTAGCTGTAAACTTATTTATAGTTGCAAGGGGTGTGCAAGCTGGTATAGAGTTGGCAGGTAAGATTTTGATGCCTATTCTTTATGTATTGCTTATTATTGTTACATTGAAGGGATTTACTATACCCGGTGCATCGGAAGGGTTAAGGTATTTATTTGTACCAAATTGGTCTGAAGTAACCGGCGGGACATTCTTGGCTGCATTAGGCCAGGCATTCTTCTCCCTTAGTTTAGGTATGGGCTGTATGATTACTTACGGTAGCTACCTAAACAAAGAAGAAAAATTGCCGAATAATGCTCTAATAGTAGTATCCTTGGATACAAGTGTTGCATTGCTAGCAGGTCTTGCAATGTTCCCGGCATTATTTGCTTTTGGGTTGGAGCCGACTCAAGGTCCGGGCCTTGTTTTCGTAGTGGTACCTCAGATATTTGCTTCTATGGGAGGAATAGGACCATTATTTTCTGCTATTTTCTTTGTAGCGTTATTTATTGCAGCTCTTACTTCATCAGTATCTTTGTTAGAAGTTTGTGTTGCATATTTGATGGATGAAAAGAAAGTTGATAGAAGAAAGGCTACTTACGGCACCGGTGTTGTAATGGCAATACTATGTACACTATCCTCATTGTCCCTTGGCGCAATGTCAGGCGTAACCTTCTTAGGCGTTGGAGCTTTTGATTTCTTTGATATACTTACTGATAAGATATTCCTAGCAATTGGTGGTGCATTATTGGCTATATTTGCGGGATGGTTCCTTAAGAAAGAAGATCTCAAAGATGAGCTTACAAACGGAGGAACACTACAATTTGGTTTATTTGAAGTATGGTATAATGTAGTAAAGTATGTTATTCCAGTGTTAGTCGGAATAGTAGCTGCTGTAGGAATTGCATCAATAGAACAAACAGGTCTTATGTTATTTGGACTTGGCATAATTGTAGTTCTAGCCATATTCTCAAAAAAATTATAAAGTTAATAAAACAGCTGTTGGCTAGCCAACAGCTGTTTTAATGTATGGGTATTCCATTCAATTAACTCTTTTTAATTGTTTTATTCTAATCTCATCGGGAGTAATATAGATTGTATTATAATCCTTATATATAACCTTGCCCGGTTTGCTCCCGGCAGGTTTTTTTACATTTTTTCTATAAGTATAATCCACAGGAACGTTGGAAGATAATTTTCCTTTACTAAAATAAGCTGCAAGGTGAGCCGCTTCTAATAAGGTTATGTCATCAACTTCACCGTCTTTAGTTTTTATAATAACATGTGAACCGGCTATATCTTTAGTGTGAAGCCAAAGGTCAAGAGATGAAGCAAATTTCACCGTTAGATAATCATTTTGAATATTATTCTTACCGATATAAATATCAAGGCCGGTACCAGATATAAAATGCATGGGTTTGGAAGTGTTTTTTATTTTCTTTACCTTGGGGCCTTTATTATTTACTTTTTTAATATAACCTTGTTGTTGCATTTCCCTTTTTATTTCATCAATTTCTTCTTCATTAAAGCACTTTTCCAAACTGTCTAAGACACTTTCAAGGTAGCAAATTTCCTCCTTTGCGTTTGTAATTTGTTCTGACAGTTGCCGTTGTGCCTTTTTTAATTTATTATAAGACTTGTAATACCTTTGCGCGTTTTCAATAGGTGTTAAATTTTTATCCAGATTTATTTCTACGGATTCTAAGCTTTCACTATAATAATTATCCAGTACTGCTTTGTTCATCCCTTTTTTTAAATTGTATTGATTTGTCATTATTAAGTCGCCGCATAGTTTATAGTAGCTGCTTTTTATAGCTTCATTGTATTCACTTTTTAATGTGTCTATTTTTCTTATATTCCGTTTAAGTTTTATTATGATGCTTTTATGTAAGCTTGAAGTTTTTTGGTCAATCCTATTACGCTTATCTTTTTCGGAATAAAAGGTGTTTATAACTTCGCTTATACTTTTAAAATATTTTTTTTCATAAGAATTATATATTTCTAATTCAATTGCAGAAAAATCAATATTTTTATAAGCTTGTATTATAATATTTGGCTTAAAAACTGAACGTGATACAGTATCCAGTACTTTCCTAAATCCTAGGTATAGCTTTAGGATGGAACCTTTATCCAAATATTTAAGATCTGTATCAGATTCAATACCTGAAACAAAACATATTTCCTGAGATACTATAGGGCTGATGCCGTAGAATTTTTTTGAAAAATATTTATATGCCCTTATGCTGATTTCCAGATTCATTATATCATCGACAAAAAGATTCTTGTCTATACTTAAAGGATCAATTTTTTCCTTAGCCGGCGGATATAAATATTCAACACCCGGTAATACTGTTCTGACACTGCTCATAAGGGCATTAACTCTTTTAATACTGTCAATGATTTTAGTATCTTTTGAATCAATGAGAATAATGTTGCTATGGCGTCCCATTATTTCAACCATAAGGGATTTCTGAACGTTATAACCCATATCATCTATACAATCAAATTGAAATTCAATTACTCTTTCTAAACTGAATTGTGTTATATTGATTATTTTGCTTCCTAGCAAATGTTTTCTTAACAGCATACAAAAAGAAGGAGCTATTAACGGATTGTTTTTCTTTTCAAAATAAAGATGAAGTCTTGGAAAAGAAGGGTTGGCAGAAATAAACAACTTATGAGTATTCTTATCTTTTCTGATGAATAACAACAATTCGTCCTTTTCAGGTTGATATATTTTTTCTATCCGACCATTGAGTATGGTATAGTTAAGTTCTGAGACCAAAGCATTCATTGTTATACCGTCGAAAGGCATGATATTCCTCCTATGATACAAATTATTTTATATGGTTAAAGATTGTTACTGTTCTATTCCTGATAAGCAGCTTATTATATTTGTTACGATTGCCGTAGAGGCGATCTGTAATCGCCCGGTACAGCAGCTTTCCATTGAAGCATAAGATCCTTCGCTATTGCTCGGGATGGTGTTTATATACAATGCCTGAACTGTAACTAAAGATTTTATATTTTAATTTACTATTAAATTATATCATGAATTTCTAAAAAAACTATGATATATTGTATATATGAATTTTTTTGATTTGTAAGGATATTATATTATAATACCAATAAATATGTTTAATTGCTTTATAAAGCCATTGTATATATGAAAGTTAATTTTTGATTTCACTATAAAATTTATATTTATGTTATAATATTGAAATAGATACCTATTAAAGACATGAGTCACTATATACATATAATTGTATTTTTAGCACAGATTTTTATGTTTGTTATGGTTGCTAAGTTACAAAGTTAATGTCTCTAAGCTCATAAATGGAGAAATCAGATTCTTTCCGTTAGTTTGAATATTTGTTATGCTATTGTATTTTAGATTAAAATTATATAGAATTATATAGGACTTAGTTTGATTTAAAATGACTATAAAAATACGTCATATAGATTTTGTTATACGGTGCTTTTAAAAAGCATATTGGAAGGATTGATTATTTGATTATAAGTATGACGGGTTATGGTAAAGGTGAACATGAAACGGACAAAATGAGATTTATCATTGAAGTTAAATCCGTTAATCACAGATACGGAGATATAACCATTAGAATGCCAAGGACGATTGCTTCATTGGAGGAAAGGATAAGGAGATTTGCATTATCTTATATTAATAGAGGCAAAGTAGATATATATATTGGTTTTTATTCCCATGAGCAAAATGTTAATATTCAACCCGATAAAAATTTAGTAAAGTCATATATACAAAGCCTTAATGCAATAAAAGATGAGTTTTCTTTGCACGATGATATAAATTTGCATTTATTAACACGATTTCCTGACGTGTTGAGGGTTGAAAAAATTGATGAGGAAGAAAACGTGATATGGGATATTTTAAAAATTGCATTACAGGATGCTCTTGAATCATTTTCTCAAATGAGAAAACGTGAAGGTGAAAGGCTTTATAAAGATATTTTAAAGAAAATCAGTTCTATAGAAAGATATATCAGTGATATAAGTGCTGCATCTAAGGATGCTGCTGTTATTGCTAAAGATAAGTTTTATGATAGAATTAAGGAATTAATAGGGGACATTAATCTTGATGAGAATAGGTTGATTACAGAAGCAGCAATAATGGCGGATAAAGCAAGTATAGACGAAGAAGTTGTAAGATTAAAAAGCCATATAGAAGAATTTAAAAAAACCCTAGATGATAATGTTTCTTCAGGTAAAAAACTGGATTTTATAATTCAAGAAATAAATAGAGAAGCAAACACTATTGCTTCAAAATCTAACGAATTAAGCATAATCAATAATGTAGTTAATATCAAAACAGAAGTTGAAAAGATAAGAGAACAGGTACAAAATATAGAATAACGGAGGGCGAATAAATGGCTATAAAGTTAATAAATATCGGGTTTGGTAATATTATTTCCGCCAATAGATTAATAGCAATTGTAAGTCCGGAGTCTGCGCCGATTAGAAGGATTATTCAGGAAGCCAGAGACAGAGGGATGTTAATTGATGCTACATACGGAAGAAGGACAAGGGCAGTAGTAATAACCGATAGCGATCATATTATCTTATCGGCTGTACAACCCGAGACGGTAGCACATAGACTAATTGATAAAGAAGCAGTAAATGATGATGATGCTATAAAATAATTATTGTTGGATGTGATTAAGTGGACGGTTATAAAGGTATGCTTATCGTAATTTCCGGACCTTCGGGGGTGGGTAAAAGCACCATTTGTAAATCATTAATCGAAAAGAAATTAAATAATGTGGAATTATCAGTATCTGCTACCACTAGAAAGCAAAGAATAAGCGAAGTTGATGGAATCAGTTATTACTTTAAAAGTGAACATGAATTTCAAGAAATGATTTACAGAAATGAATTTTTAGAATATGCTAAGGTATATGATAATTACTACGGTACACCAAAGCAGCATGTTATTGATAAATTGGTAAAAGGAATTAATGTAATACTGGAAATTGATACGCATGGTGCTATGCAGGTAAAGAGTAACTATGAAAAGGGTGTTTTTATTTTTATTATGCCCCCTTGTTTTAACATTTTAAAAACCAGAATACTAAAAAGAGGAACGGAGTCAAAGGGCGATATAAAGAAAAGATTAGAATCGGCATTTGGAGAAATTCATGAAATCATTAATTATGATTATATAGTTGTTAATGATGATGTAGACAAAGCTGTCGATAAAATTGTATGTATCTTAAATGCTGAAAGTTGTAGAACAAATAGATATAAAATTGATTTTACTGAATTCAAGGAGGAGTTTTATGATTAATTCTACGTTATCATTGTTGTTAGATAAAGTCGATAGTAAATATTCTTTGGTTGTTGCCGTTTCAAAAAGAGCAAGGCAGCTTGTAGATGGAAAAGACAGTTATGTTGATAGCAATTCGAGCAACCCTGTTTCTATTGCAATACAGGAAATTTCCGAAGAGAAAATAGTATGCATTAATAATATGAAAGATGATCAAATAGGTGAATAAAATGCTAAAAGGCAAAAATGTTGTGCTTGGTGTATGTGGCGGTATATCCGCTTACAAAGTATGCGATCTTGTTAGCAGGTTAAAAAAGAAAGAAGCTAATATATATGTAATAATGACAAGGGCCTCTGCAAAATTTGTTAATCCCTTGACCTTCCAGTCTCTGTCATTGAATAAAGTTGTTTCGGATATGTTTGATAAACCTTCCTATCTAGAAATAGATCATATATCTTTGGCAAAAAAAGCGGATATTTTTATAATTGCGCCGGCCACAGCAAATATTATTGGAAAAATAGCAAATGGCATAGCTGATGATATGCTTTCAACTACAGTCATGGCTACGAAAGCGCCTATAGTGCTTGTTCCGGCAATGAACAGTAATATGTATGAAAATCCGGTGTTGCAGAACAATATTTCAATGCTTAAAAGATATGGTTATATTTTCATAGAACCGACTGAAGGAAGACTGGCTTGCGGAGATACCGGAAAAGGGAAAATGGCGGAACCTGAATATATTGAAAAATTTATAACCGGATTTTTAACTTCCTCATCGGAACTTAAAGGAAAGAAGATAATTGTAACAGCAGGACCTACAAGAGAATCAATAGATCCCATAAGATATATATCAAATCATTCAACGGGTAAAATGGGCTATGCCATAGCCGAAAAAGCTGCTCGAAGAGGAGGGGAAGTATATCTTATTTCCGGTCCTACCGATTTGGAAACGCCAATAGGTGTGAATATTATCAATGTTACATCTGCCGATGAAATGCAAAGCACAATTATGGAGCATTATTGTAATGCAGATGTTGTAATTAAGAGTGCAGCGGTTTCGGATTATAAACCTGCGGAAATCAGTAACCAAAAAATAAAAAAAGAAGATATGGATTTACTAATCAGGTTAAGAAAAAATCCTGATATATTGTATGAACTGGGAAAAATCAAAGGAGAAAAGATTTTAGTAGGCTTTGCAATGGAAACCCAAAATTTATTAGAAAATGCAAAGGAAAAAGTCAGTAAGAAGAATTTAGATTTTATTGTAGCCAATGATTTAAATCAAGAAGGTGCAGGTTTCGCATTTGATACAAACGTAGTCAAAATTATTGATAAAAATGGTCATGTGGAAAACATCCCCAAGATGGCAAAGACCGACTTGGCTGATATAATTATAGATAAGGTAATTATGCTTTTAAAAAAGAAAAATATTAATAAACAGTTGTAAAAGAAAAAGAAAAATAAAAGCGTACCTCAGGTACGCTTTTATTATCTAATCGGGTGGTGTATTAAATGCATAATTTTAGAATAGCAGAAATAATAGTAGATAATAAATGTAAGGAAACAGACAAAATATTTAATTATTTTGTTCCTTTTAATATGTCCGTTAATATTGGTCATAGAGTAATAATACCTTTTGGAAGAGGAAATAAAAAAATAGCAGGATATGTAATAGGTTTTACCGAAAAAATTGATTTTGATCGAAACAAATTAAAAAGTATTATTAAGCTGGCTGAACCGGAACCGTTAATACCTGCTAAAATTATTGAATTAATAAAGTGGATGAGAAATAAATATTTATGTTTTTATATTGAAGCAATCCACGCTGTTCTTCCGGCTAATGTAAGAATTAAAACTACTTATTATTATGAATTGATTAATAATTATAACAAAGAAGAATTACAAGGGCAGAGCAATATTGATACCATAGCGGATGTATTGGAATTTATAGAATCAAATGACGGTATGACATCAAAAGAAGAATTAAGAGACAGTTTCAATGATAATTTTCTTGATAATGCACTTAGAAGACTTATAAGTTTAAATATGATTAGGAGAAGACAAGCCGTAAAAAAGATAGAAAGCAAGAAATATGAGAAGCTGATTTATATGAATAAAGAATATATTGATAAAGTGAAAGTACCAAGAAATGCAAAAAGGCAAATTCAAGCATTAGAAATTATCAAAGATAAACCGGGTATAAGTATAACTGAAATTAAAAAAGATTACGATATCAGTGCAGCTGTCATTAGAAGTTTATTAAATAAAAATATTATAAATATAAAAGAAAAAGAACTGTACAGACTTGTTCAGGAAGAATCAAAGATGAACCAAGTCAAAATTCTTACTGCCGATCAAAAAAAAGCTATTGATGAGATTAATGATAATTTTGATAAAGGATATCATGTTCTTTTACATGGAGTAACAGGCAGCGGAAAAACAGAGATATACCTTAAACTGATAGAAAAAGAATTGCTTGAAGATAAACAAGGTATAATTTTGGTACCTGAAATATCTTTAACGCCACAGATGATAAGAAGGTTTGTTAATAGATTTGGTAATACGGTAGCAGTGTTGCACAGCGGTTTATCCGATGGTGAAAAATATGATGAGTGGAGGAGAATAAGAGAGGGCAAGGCAAAAGTTGCGGTTGGGGCAAGGTCTGCCATATTTGCACCTTTTGACAACTTGGGAATCATTATCATAGATGAAGAACATGAGCATACCTATAAATCTGAAATGAAACCAAAATATAAAGCCGAAGAAATAGCTATTAAAAGGTGCCAACTTGAAGGATGCAAATTATTATTAGGCTCTGCTACACCTTCTATAGAAACATATTACAAAGCAGAAAAACGATTTAAGAATTTTAGTCTTGTCGCTTTAAGAAGAAGAATAAACCAAATGGATATGCCGGATATTGAAATTGTGGATATGAGAGAAGAGCTGAAAACCGGCAATAAGAGTATATTCAGTGTAAACTTGCAAAATGCAATTGTTGAAAAACTTGGAGAGGGGGGACAAGTAATACTTTTCTTGAATAGAAGAGGCTATTCGACTTTTGTTTCCTGCAGAAATTGCGGATATGTGGTTAAATGCCCATATTGTAATATTTCTTTAACATATCATGCTAAAGGAAACTACCTATCATGCCATTATTGCGGATACTCTGCCAATAATCCTGAATATTGTCCAAATTGTAAAAGCAAATACATTAAATATTTTGGGATAGGAACGCAAAAAGTAGAAGGTGAATTTAAAAAAAGTTTTGGAGATATCAATGTCTTAAGGATGGATGCCGATACAACAACCAGAAAAAATTCACATAAGGAAATTTTAAACAAGTTCCGCAATAGAAATGCTGATGTTTTGATAGGGACTCAAATGATAGGAAAAGGTCATGATTTTCCTCTAGTTACTCTAGTAGGGATAATATCATCCGATACTTACCTTAACATGCCGGATTTTAGAGCCGCTGAGAAAACCTTTCAAATGATAACTCAAGCCGGGGGAAGGGCGGGAAGAGCAGATTTACCCGGAAATGTTATTGTGCAAACATATTCACCGGAACATTATAGTATTATACATGCAAAATTTCACGATTATGAAGGGTTTTATAGAGAAGAGATTAAGCTGAGAAAAGAGTTAAATTATCCGCCTTTTTCGTGCATAGGCAGTATAATTATCAGCAGTTATGAAAAAAGCATAGCAGAAAAAAAAGCCAAAGAAGCCGGAGAAATTTTATCGAAATATGCAAGAATGATAAAAAATATTGAAGTATGGAAACCATCTGCGGCACCTTTGTCCAAAATCAAAAACAAATATAGATGGCAGATTATTTTAAAAAGTAAAAATGAAGAACAAATGTTGGAGGTTTTAAAAAAGTTTAATAAATTAAACTTTAATAAAACAGTGTTTATGAGTATGGATATTAACCCTATAAGTATGCTATAGTAATACTAGGACAATAGTTAGGAGGTATGAAATGGCGATAAGAAATATTAGAAAAGATGAAGATGAAATTTTAAGGAAATTATCAAGAAAAGTTGATAAAATAGATGATAGAATTATTACTTTACTAGATGATATGGCGGAAACAATGTATAATTCAGAAGGTGTGGGACTCGCAGCACCCCAAGTAGGCGTATTAAGAAGAGTCGTTGTGATTGATGTAGGTGATGGATTGATTGAATTGATAAATCCTGTAATTGTTTTAGAAGAAGGAGAGCAGTTTCGTAAAGAAGGCTGTTTAAGCATACCCGGGAAGTACGGAGTTGTAAAAAGACCTGAAAAGGTTATCGTTAAAGCATTAAATAAAAAAGCTGAAATTATTGAAATCAAAGGTGAAGAGTTATTGGCAACTGCGCTATGTCATGAGATAGACCACTTAAACGGAGTATTATTTACTGATAAAGCCATTAATATAGAAACTCAGGAGAATGAATAGATATGAATATTGTATTTATGGGTACACCTAAATTTGCAGTCCCTTGTCTTGAAGCCTTATTTAATAAGGGTTACGAAATCAGCACCGTCATAACACAGCCCGATAAGCCAAAAGGCAGAGGAAAGAAAATTGTGGAGCCCGAGGTTAAAACTGTTGCTAAAAAAATGGGTATAGCTGTGCATCAACCAAGCAGAATAAGCGAACCTGATTTTCTAAACCATATAAAGGATTTAAATCCCGATTTGATAGTAGTTGTAGCTTTTGGACAGATATTGACAAAGGAAATATTAGATTTGCCCAATTATGGATGCATAAATGTTCATGCTTCTTTACTTCCCAAGTTAAGAGGGGCGGCACCAATCAATTGGAGCATTATAAACGGTGATAAAATCACGGGTATTACCATTATGTATATGGATTCCGGGCTTGATACCGGTGATATAATATTACAGGAATCAATAAATATCGGAGAAGAAGAAACCGCCGGAGAGCTTCATGACCGCTTAGCAATTTTAGGTTCCAAAGCATTGATAGAGGCTGTAGAATCTATAGAAAACGATGAAGTGGCCAGAACTAAACAAAACCATGATGAAGCCAGTTATGCACCAATGTTGACAAAGGAAATGGGGAGAATTGATTGGTCTATGGATGCCGTTAAGATAAAGAATTTAATAAGAGGTACTTATCCATGGCCCGGTGCCTATTCTTTTTATGACGGGAACATGTTTAAAATATTTTCTGTTGAAACAGTGCATGATAATGTTTCAAATGATGATTGGGGTATGATTTGCGAAGTTGAAAAGGAATATTTTACTGTAAAATGCAAAAAAGGTTTTTTGAGAATAATAGAATTACAATTTCAAAATAAAAAGAAAATGAGTGTAGAATCCTATTTAAAAGGACATGAAATTTTAATAGGAAAAATATTATCGTGAAGGAGGCTGAAATTATGCTATATGGCTTTGATCCTACATTTGTATTCTTAATACCGGCTATGATTTTTGCTGTATATGCCCAAAGCAAGATTAAAACTACTTTTAGTAAATACCTAAGGGTTCAAGGTAGTTACGGTTATAGAGGTTATGAAATAGCTAGGAAGATACTGGATGCTAATGGATTAAATGATGTTCCTATAGAACTTACCGGAGGAAGTCTTACAGATCATTATGATCCGAGAAATAAAGTTTTGAGACTATCGCGTGAGGTTTATAATGGCTCCTCTTTAGCATCCGCCGGTGTTGCAGCTCATGAATGTGGTCACGCACTGCAACACAGTGAAAGTTATGCACCTTTAATAGTTAGAAATGCCATTGCTCCTATAGCTTCTATTGGCTCTCAAGCTGCTTTTTTCTTTATTATAATTGCTTTAATTTTGAATATGATGCAATTATTTACTTTAGGCATATATCTTTTTAGTGCAGCCGTATTATTTCAAATTATAACTTTACCTGTTGAATTGAATGCCAGCAGCAGGGCAATAGTAGCATTGCAAAGCTATAATTTGGTTGCACCCGGTGAAGAAAAAGGGGCAAAGAAGGTGCTTTCAGCAGCAGCATTGACTTATGTTGCGGCAACACTTATGGCAGTATCGCAATTGTTGCGGTTGTTGTTAATCAGAGGCAGAAGAGACTGATAAAATTTATCAGTCTCTAACAGTTTGAAAATTCCAAAACAATATGGAGTGATAGAATGGCAGATAACGAGGCGAGAGAAGAAGCTTTACTGATACTCAATTCTGTATTGGTTCGAGGCAAATATTCAAGCATTGAAATTAGAAATAGATTGAATAAATCTGATCTTAAAAATATTGATAAAGCATTGGTTACTGAAATTGTTAACGGAACTTTAAGAAATCTGATTAAAATTGATTGGATAATAAGCAGATTTATCAAAAGAAAAATTGAAAAGTTATCGGATAATGTAAAAAACATATTAAGATGCGGTGTTTATCAAATTGTTTTTTTAGATAGGATACCTGATTCTGCAGTTTGTAATGAAAGCGTTGAATTAGCAAAGAAATATTCTAATATAGGAGCCGCAAGGCTTGTAAATGGTGTTTTGCGAAATATTTCAAGACAAAAAGATAGTATAGGTTCCCCCAACGAAAAAGATATATCTAAATATTTATCTGTTGAATTTTCGCATCCTTTGTGGCTTGTGGATTTGTGGATTGAAATTTATGGTGTTGATTTTACAAAGAAGTTGCTAAAAAAGAATAATAAGGTACCACCCTTATCTGTCAGAGTTAATAAAATAAAAATTAGCAAAGAAAAACTATGCCATTTATTCGATTTAAGCAATATAAATTGGGCTGAAGGGTGTTATAATGATGAAGCAATTTTTATAAAAGGCGTATCATCGTTAAAAGATTTAGAGCTGTTTAAAAAGGGTTATTTTCTAGTACAGGATGAGAGCTCAATGTTGGTTTCAAAGATTTTGAATCCGAAACCGGGGGATTTTATAATAGATGTATGCAGTGCTCCCGGTGGCAAGTCTACACATATAGCGGAACTTATGTCTAACCGAGGGAAGATTATTGCCAGAGATATAAGCTTGGGAAAGCTAAAACTTATTGAAGATAATGTAAGAAGGCTTGGCATAGCAATTATAGAAACGGAGATTTTCGATGCAAACAAGATTGATAATAGTCTAATAAATAAGGCTGATGCTGTATTAGTTGATGCCCCGTGCAGCGGTTTAGGTTTAGTGAGACGAAGATCTGATTTAAGATGGAAGAAAGAAAAAGAAGATATAGAAAAGCTATCAAGGTTACAACTGAGTATTTTGAAAAATGCTTCATTATACGTTAAAAAAGGAGGTGTGCTGGTTTATAGTACATGCACCTTAAATAACATAGAAAATATTCAAGTAATAAAGAATTTTTTACTGCACCATAAGTGTTTTACCTTAGACAGTATAGAGAAGTTTTTGCCTGATAATATTAATGCACCCGATGCCAAATACGGTTTTTTAGAGTTATATCCTCATATTCATGGTACCGATGGGTTTTTTATGGCAAGAATGGTTAGAGGTTAGATTCATGGAGGAAAAATGATTGATAAAGCAAATTTAAAAGATTTCTCTTTGGGGGATTTGGAAAACCTTTTACTAACTAACGGGTTTTCCAAGTATAGGGCTGCACAGGTTTACAGCTGGATATTTAAGGACGTCAGGAATTTTGAAGGAATGAAGAATTTACCGTCAAGTTTAATAGAATTTCTGAATAAGTCTTTTTATATTAACAAATTTACATTATTGAAAAAACAAGTTTCAAAGGATGGCACAATTAAATTTTTATTTGGGTTAAAAGACGGAAATGCGATAGAATGTGTATTGATGAAATATAAGTACGGGTATACCATATGCATTTCTACTCAAGTAGGTTGTAAGATGGGTTGTAAATTTTGTGCTTCTGCAACCGGCGGTTTAATAAGAAATTTAACATCAGGTGAAATGCTGGAAGAAGTAATGGCTGTTTCCCGAGTGACAGATAAAACGATATCAAACATCGTTTTAATGGGCGTTGGAGAACCTTTTGACAATTACGGTGAAGTTATGAAATTTGTTCATGGCGCTAATTCCCATTATGGTTTTAATATAGGTATGAGGCATATTACAATATCTACCTCAGGTTTGGTACCGAAGATTTATGAGTTTGCCGATGAAAAGCTTCAGTGTAATCTTGCAGTTTCTTTACATAGTGCTATTGACAGTGTAAGAAGTCAACTAATGCCCATAAATAAAAAGTATAATATTGAGAGCTTAATAAAAGCTTGTAAGTATTATTGTAATAAAACAAATAGGAGAATATCTTTTGAATATGCACTAATAGATGGATTAAATGATAAAGAATCAGATGCTATAGCCCTTAGCAGTTTATTAAAAAATATGCTTTGCTATGTTAATCTTATTCCCCTTAATTATGTAGCCGGCAAAGGATTAAAAAAATCAAAGGACAGAGAAATTGAGATATTTAAAAATATTTTACGAAAAAATCATGTATCCATGACAATTAGAAGAGAATTAGGTCAGGATATTGACGGGGCTTGTGGCCAATTAAGGACTAAAGCCGGATTGTGATGATTTAAAACTAAGATAAAAAATATACTAGTATATTTTAATAAAAGGTATTTCTATAAATATGTCGAAATAAATAATTTTAACAATACTTTTACAAACAAACATATTAATACAAGTTTAAGGGTGTTTTTAATGAGAGCATTTGGTAGTTCTAATGTTGGTTTAGTAAGAAAAACAAATGAAGATGCGTTTTATTGTCAAGAAAGTTATGAAAGCGGAGAGCCGTTTGTTTGCGTTATAGCCGATGGTATGGGCGGACATAATGCCGGAGAAGTGGCAAGCAATATGGCTGTCGCAAAATTTGTCGATTTTTATAATAATAGCATTAGAAATTATAAACGTAATTTGGATGACTATGCAGCATTAGTTAAAGATGCCTTTTTTTATGTCAACAAAAGTGTATATTTAGAATCTGTTAAAAAGCTGGAGTATGTAGGGATGGGGACTACTTTAACGGTAGTATTGATTATTGATAATAAAATGATAATTGGTCACGTAGGAGATAGCAGAATTTATAGCATCAGAGATTGCAATATTGAAAAAATAACCACGGATCATTCTTATGTAGCGGAATTAATTAAAAACGGTACTATAAAACCCGAAGAAGCTAATAATCATCCACAAAAAAATTTGATAACAAGAGCCATAGGTACATGCTATACAATTGATGTAGATATTGATATATTTGATTTGAAAAATGGTGATTTTATGGTAATGTGCACTGATGGCCTATCAAATATGTTAAATCAAACTGAGATAAAAAAGGCTGTACTACATGATAAAAGCTTGGTTGAGAAATGTGATGCTTTAATTGGATTGGCAAATGAAAAAGGTGGCTACGATAATATTACGGTGGTAATCATAGAAGTTTAGAGGGAGGTCTAAGCCATGATAGGTAAAGTGTTGGGAGAAAGATATGAAGTAATTGAAAAAATTGGTGGCGGCGGTATGGCTTTAGTATATAAAGCAAGATGCCGTCTGCTTAATAGATTTGTAGCAATAAAGATACTAAGATCCGAATTTACAGGAGACGAAGATTTTGTAAAAAAATTTAAAAGAGAATCACAAGCAGCTGCAAGCCTATCACACCCGAATATTGTAAGCATTTATGATGTTGGAATTGAAAATGACATTCATTATATTGTGATGGAGTATATTAAAGGGCAAACTCTTAAAGAATTGATAAAACAAAAAGGAGCCTTAGGATTTGAATTTGCAACGGATATTGCCATACAAATCGCGTCGGCTTTGGAGAATGCTCACAGCAATCACATTGTTCATAGAGATATTAAATCACACAATATTATGCTTAAAGAAGACAGAACAATTAAGGTTACTGATTTCGGTATAGCAAGGGCAGTATCATCATGCACTATAACAAATACAGGCAATATAATAGGTTCTGTTCATTATTTTTCACCGGAACAAGCGAGAGGTGGATTTACAGACGAAAAATCTGATATATATTCTTTGGGAGTTGTATTATATGAACTTGTAACCGGCAGATTGCCTTTTGAAGGGGAGACTCCTATTTCGGTTGCTTTAAAACATGTTCAAGAAGATGCTATAAAGCCAAGCAAGATTTGCAATAAGATACCAAAAAGTTTGGAGAGCATTATTCTAAAATGCATGAGTAAAGATATAGCAGACAGATATTCTTCTGTAAGTGATATAATAACTGATTTAAGGCAATCCCTGTTGATGCCCAATGGTGATTTTGTTAAAAAAAATATAAATGAAAACGAAAACACAATAAAAATGGAAGCAATAAAAGTAAATGGTTTTTTAAAGCTTGATGAGTTCAATGAAGAAAAGGAATTAGATAAAAATGCTAAGACGGAAAACCCGCAAAAGCTTTTATCAACTGAAAAAAGGGGAAAAAAGTTAAATAGGAAAATAACAATTTGGGCTATAGTATCCGGACTGGTTCTTGCTTTTGTATTATCCGGGGCATATTTTGCCTTTAAGAATGTTTTTAATGTAGATATTAAACCTGTACCATATTTAATAGGAAAACAGGAAGATGAAGCAGAAAAGGAGTTGGAAGAATTAGGTCTGATTATGAATGTGGCAGAAAGAGTCCATAATAAGGATATTCCTGAAGGTGAAATTATTAGGCAAGATCCCAAACCAAACCAGTCGAATAAAGTAACAAATCCCGTTACTGTTTTCGTAAGCAAAGGACCTAGAAAAGTACCCGTGCCACCGATTATCGGTAAAAATTATGATGAAGTAGATATTATATTGGAAAGTGTCGGATTAGCGGAAGGTGATGTTGTCCAAGAGTATAGTCCATATCCCAGTGGTATTGTTATAGAACAAAAAATTTCTCCGGGAATCAGTGTTGATGAAGGCACGAGAATAGATTATGTTATCAGCGGCGGTCCGGAAAAATTCTTTATAAAAAGTTTTATAGGTATGAATATTGAGGATGTAGAAACGGAATTAATGATACTTGATCTTATACGGGGAAATGTTGTTGAGAAGCCAAGCGAAGAGCATCCAAAAGGTGTGGTTCTAGAGCAAAGCGTTACAGCAGGTACGGAGATAAGTAAGAAGAGTGTTGTTGATTTTGTGGTTAGCAAAGGGACAGAAGAAAAACCTAATGAAAAGGTGTATTATCTAAGTATTGATTTGCCTAAGAATTTGGAGAGAATGAAAGTTACTGTATTTAAAATAGAAAATGATAAAAGCATGTTAATATATGAGGGAACTCATTCGTCTGCAGATAGCCCTCTAAAAATTGAAATTAACGGCAAAGGGAACGTGCTATTTGAAGTATATATAAATAATAGCTTTCATGAGAGCACTCCTTATAAATTTTAATTGGAGGGAAATATGATATCTGGCATTATTATAAAAGGAATAGGTGGTTTTTACTATGTAGATATAGGTGACAGGGTAATTGAATGTCGAGCCCGGGGGTTATTTAGGCTAAAAAATATAAAACCTATGGTAGGAGACTTTGTAGAAATTGAAATAGAGGACAAAACAGACCAAGGATTTATAATAAATATAAAGGAAAGAAAATCTGTGATGATACGCCCGGAAGTGGCTAATGTAGAACAGGTAATCATTGTAATAGCTGCTAAGGACCCTGAAGTAAACATGCTATTATTGCAAAAAATTCTAGTATATGCAGAGTATATAGACTTAAACATAGTAATTTGTATAAATAAGATTGATTTGGATTTAGAAGGAGAATATGAATCAATAATTGAAATGTTAAAGTCTGTGCCATATAATGTGCTAAAAACCAGCGCTACACAAAAATATGGCATAGACGATTTGGCCAAAATTCTTTTCAATAAAGTTTCCGTATTTGCAGGTCCTTCAGGGGTTGGTAAATCATCCCTTCTGAATGCAATAAGTCCTGATTTGAGGTTAAAAACAGGCTTGGTAAGCGATAAAACAAAAAGAGGAACTCATACTACCAGACATACGGAATTAATGAAATTAAAGCTTGGAGGAATGATAGTTGATACTCCGGGTTTTAGTTCATTTGATATGATAAAAATGGAAGTAGATGAACTAAAATTTTATTATCCGGAATTTAAAAACTATAGTAATTGCAGATTTTTATCTTGTGTGCATGACAAAGAACCGGATTGTAAGGTAAAGGATGCCGTTTTGAAGGGTTATATACACAAGGACAGATATGATAGTTATATACAAATATTGAACGAACTTAGGGAAGTTAGGAGGTATTAGAATGGTTAAAATAGCTCCCTCTATATTGTCGGCGAATTTTTCGAATTTGGAAAGAGATATATTGACTGTAGAAAAAGCCGGTGCGGATATGCTGCATATTGATGTTATGGACGGTCATTTTGTTCCTAATCTAACTATTGGTGCACCTGTTGTTAAGAATTTAAGGAAGGTGACATCTTTAGTTTTTGATGTGCACTTGATGATTGATAATCCCGAATTATATATAAAAGACTTTGTTGAAGCAGGTTCAGATATAATAACCATACATGCCGAAGCATCAAAGCATTTACATAGACTTATACAAACAATTAAAAGTTTTAATGTTAAAGCTGGCTTGGCGTTAAATCCGGCCACTCCCTTATGTGTGATTGAGCATTTGATTGAGTATTTGGATATGATATTAATAATGACAGTAAACCCCGGATTTGGCGGTCAAAGCTTTATTGAGAATATGTATGGAAAGATTATTTCCTTAAAGGAATTATTGATGAAATATGGAAGACAAATACCTATACAGGCGGATGGCGGAATAACTTTGGATAATATTCAAAAACTACATGATTGCGGAGTAGAAATAATAGTAGCAGGATCTGCTATTTTTAATTCTGACGATATAAGTAAAACTATTTTATTGATGAAATCTTTAAATGGGGTACAAATATGAAATCGTTTATAATTTCAAATGGAAAGATAACCGATTACGAATACTGTAAAAATTTAATTACAAAAGATGATTATATTATTTGTGCGGACGGTGGAGCCAGACATGCTTATAACATGAAACTTGAACCCAATTTGATTATTGGTGATTTTGACTCTATGGAACAAAAATATATTGAGTATTTTAGAGGCCGAGATGTGGAATTTATAAGACATCCGAAAGATAAAGATAAAACTGATACACATTTGTGTGTAATAAAAGCTGTAGAGTTTTCCGATGAAATCGTTCTATTAGGTGCATTGGGAAGCAGGTTAGACCATTCATACGCGAATATTTCATTATTGAAAATAGGAATTGATAAAAATGTAAAAATGAGTATTGATGACTACCAAAATAAAATAATTTTGATTAACAAAAATATTGTTTTGCGAGATAGTCGGGGATATACATTTTCTCTTTTGCCTTTTAATGGGGGGGTTAAAGGACTTTGTGTAAAAGGAGCGAGATACGAATTAAGTAATGTGGATATGGAAGCAGGTGATACATATGGGATAAGTAATCTTTTTTTAGACAAGGAAGTTTTTATTAGTATAGAAAAAGGCTTACTCATGATAGTAAAATCCAAAGACTAATGTGTCAAAAAGGTCATTATACGAGTAATATATAGTATAATGATTTTTTGGAGGAATAAGCATGGGATACTCTTTTAGAAAGTACACCGGGTTTCTACTTATTACTCTGGCTTTGGCAATTATAATTAGAATTTTGCCTGCGTGGGCGTGGTGTATATTTGTTATAGTTTTTGTTTTTTTTATATGCTTTTTCATCGTTAGTATTTTTTACGGATGATGGGAGGCATGCAAAGATGAGTAAGAAAAAGAAAAAAGTATTTGGATTATTGGTACTATCCGTGGGTATAGGAGTCCTGTTGGCAGTAATGGTGCCTCTTATCGGATGGATATTATTATCGGCGGTGGCACTGATTATCGCGGGGATTTACTTATACAGATGCTGATGATGCATAGTTATAATAAATATAAATACAGCGGATAAAAGATTGTTTTGGGGTTATTTCTATATTAGTTTAGGCTGTTACGATACTGTTTAATATTGCAATACTAAAACAGAATAGAATTGTAAAAATTATGAGGTGGTGATAAAATGGCAAAAGCACTTTTAGTTATTGATATGTTGAATGATTTTTTAGATAAGGATGGAGCCTTATGCATAGGTGATTCTAAAAACATCATAGAAAATGTGTTATTAAGAATAAAGCAAAATCGTTTAGACGGTAATAAAATTATTTACATAATGGACAGGCATTTACCGCAAGATGCCGAGTTTGAAATGTTTCCCACTCATTGTTTGGCAGGAGATAAAGGAGCAGAAATTGTAGATGAATTGGCACCTAGAGATGAAGATTTTCAAATTTTCAAACGTCGTTACAGTGCTTTTTTCGGTACTGATTTGGATCTGACTTTAAGAGAGTTAGGAGTTAGTGAATTAGAGCTTTGCGGAGTGTGTACTCAGATTTGTGTTCTTTATACTGCAGCTGATGCACGCATGTTAAATTATAATGTAACGGTGTTAAAGGATTGTGTTGATTCCTTTGATAAAACAGCACATGAGTTTGCATTGGGAGAAATGCAAAAGACTTTAGGGGTTAAAGTTATATAATATACTTCGGTATGAGTACAAATGATATATGTACCAAATACTAAAAGAGTTACATAAATATGCGGGGCATATCATGTAACTCTTAAAAACATGTATCGCAGTATTTTTATAAAACTCTTTCAACTTTACCTGATCTTAAACATCTCGTGCATACCCTTATTCTTTTGGGAGCGCCGTCTACTAATGCCTTAACAGTTCTTAAATTAGGCAACCATGTTCTTCTACTATGCCTGTTTGAGTGACTTATTTTATTGCCGGTAAGCATACCTTTACCACAGATCTCGCATTGCCTTGCCATATATATACACCTCCTTCAGGTTGAATAGCTGTCAAATAAAACATTATCATTCTAACACATATATTATACAATTGACAATATTAGAATGGCAAATTTATTTCAATCGTAGAGATGATATTACAGTTCATATATTGTATAGTTTTGTATTTTTCTATTGCAGATTATAATATTCGCTAAAGATTATGTAACGGAAAAGCTTAGAGTCATACAGATTGCTAACCTTGTAACCAGGCAATCATAACAAAAATAGAAATCTGTACTAAGGATACAGTTAAGTATGTGCAGCAACAAAATGTTATACTTATTATAATACTTGTTGAAGAAAACTTGCATATAATATAGAATATATTTAAAAAGTGGAGGGGATATATAATGCCTGGTAAAATTATGACTCAATATGGAGAGATCTATATATCAGATGATGTATTAGCATCTTTGGCAGGTTTAGCAGCTATGGAATGTTACGGCATAGTTGGTATGGCATCAAAAAGTGCTAAAGATGGTATTGTTGAGCTTTTAAAAAGAGAAAATCTCAGTAGGGGTGTTAAAGTTTCTTCGGAAGCAGAAGAAATAATTATAGATTTATTTGTAATTGTGGAGTTTGGTACAAAAATTTCAGCTGTTGCTGATAATATAATCAGTAAAGTAAAATATACTTTAGAAAATTTAACAGGTTTAAAAGTAAAAAAAGTAAATATAAATGTACACGGAGTTAGAGTATAGTCATATTAAGGAGGTTCGCAATTTGTTAAAACAGCATATGAAAACCGTTAATGGCAAGGACTTGAAAAACATGTTTATTTCAGGTGCCAATAATTTAGAGAATAATAAAGACTTGGTTAATCAATTAAATGTATTTCCCGTTCCTGATGGAGATACCGGTACAAATATGTCGTTAACTATGAACTCAGCTGTGAGAGAAATAAATAATTCAGAAGAAAATAGCGTTAATACAATAGCAGAGCTGGCGGCTAATGGCTCTCTAATGGGAGCTAGGGGCAATTCGGGAGTAATATTATCTCAAATACTAAGAGGTATTTCAAAGGCGTTAAAGAACGAAAAGGAGATGAACTGCCTTTTATTAGCAAATGCATTGATGGAAGGTTCCCATACTGCATATAAAGCTGTAATGAAGCCTACAGAGGGTACTATTCTAACAGTTATTCGAGAAAGTGCCGAACATGGACTGGAAATTGCCAGACAAAGTTCAGATTTAGTTTATCTATTTGGTGAAGTAGTTAACCAAGCAAATTTAACTTTGGATAAAACACCGGAGATGTTGCCGGTTTTAAGACAGGCTAACGTTGTTGATGCCGGTGGCAAGGGATTACTGGATATATTAAATGGTATGTTATACTACCTTACCACTAAAAAAGTAATCGAAGTTGCGGGGAAACAAATTGAAGCTGTGCCAACTAATGAAAAGTTGTCATTTGAAGAAGAAGAGATTAAATTTGGTTACTGCACGGAATTTTTTATAAAAGGTAAAGGAATGAATCTTGAACTTTATAAAAAGGAAATAATGAATATGGGCGATTCCTTAATTGTAGTCGGGGATGAGAATCTTATTAAAGTTCATATCCATACAAATAATCCGGGACAAGTTATTGAAAAAGGAATTGAGTTTGGATATTTATCAAGTATAAAAATAGACAATATGAGAGAACAACATCAAGAACTATTGATAAATGAAGAAGATAAATCTGAAAGCATAAAAAATAAAAAGTATGGAGTCGTTGCGGTTGCAATAGGTACTGGGATTTCAAATATTTTTAAGGATCTGGGTGCGGATGAGGTTATTGAAGGTGGACAAACTATGAATCCCAGTACAGAGGATATTTTTAGAAGTGTGCAAAAAGTAAAAGCGGATAACATTGTGATACTTCCGAATAATAGCAATGTGATACTAGCAGCGAGCCAAGTTAAGCATCTTACGGATAAGAATATAATCGTCGCAAAAACAAAGACCATACCTCAAGGTATAGCAGCAGTTATGGCTGTTGATTCGGATAAAATCCCCGAAGAGAATGAAAAGAAAATTGAGCGTGCCATAAATGATATTAAAACCGGACTTATTACTTATGCGGTCAGGGATTCTAATTATAATGGATTAGAAATAGAGGAAGGCAATATAATTGGAATGATTGACAATGAAATCAGTTCCTATGGTGAAAACACATCACAAGTTGTAGATGAACTTATTGGTATAATGGTGGATGACAACTCTTCTCTTATAACAATTTATTATGGTGAAGATATTGTTCAGAGTGAAGCAGAACAGCTTGCAAAACATTTGCAAAGTAAATATTCAAGCTGCGATGTAGAAATGCATTATGGAGGGCAACCTTTATATTATTATATTTTGTCCGTTGAATAGATAACAAAGGGTGTTTGGATGAATTGCTTATCAGATAGCGTTCAGGTATTAAAAGGGATAGGTGCACATAAAGCAAAATTGCTAGCAAATTTAAATATTTATACTATTAAAGATATTCTTTATTATTTTCCTAAAGAATATAGGGATAAGAGTACTTTGGTGAAAATTAAGGATATTAAACCGGGCTATATTTATAATTTTATTGGCATAGTAAATTCAAGACCAATTGAGACAAGGAGTAGAAAAGGTTTACTTATAACAAAGTATTCTATATGTGATGATACAGGTGAAATTGAAATTATTTTTTATAACAACAGGTTTGCTAGGTCATTGTTTAGATTAGATGAAAAAGTTGTATTCTCCGGAAAATCAGTGTTTATAAATAATAGAATTTCAGTAGAAGTCCCGGAATATGAAAAATTGAATAAAATTAGCATACATTCTTTAAGGATAGTGCCGGAATACTCCCTTACAAAAGGAATAAGTCATAAGGAAATGAGAAATATAGTTTATAAAGCACTTGCTTTTGTTGACAATAAACTTGTTGATGTATTTCCGGATGATTTTAGAAAGAGATATAATCTTGCGGAAATAAATTATTCATTAAACAATATCCATTTCCCAGAAACTTTTTTTGATTTAGACTCATCTAAAAGAAGGCTTAAATTTGAAGAAATATTTATGCTGCAATCAGCTTTTTTATATATAAAAGGGTCGAAGGATGAAGAAAAAGGTTTAATTTTCAATGCAGAAGAGATGGTATTAAATTTTATAAATAAACTTCCCTATTCTTTGACTGATGCACAAAAAAGAGTGCTAAACGAGATATTGGTTGATATGCAAATGCCAAAGCCTATGAATAGATTACTTCAAGGAGATGTAGGATCCGGTAAGACGATAATAGGATTTTTGGCATTATTAAATTGTGTAAAAAGCGGTTATCAAGGAGCAATGATGGCTCCCACCGAAATTTTGGCAAAACAGCATTTTAACACTATTGATAATTATATTAGGTTGGGCGGGCTGAAAGATATTAATGTGGAATTAATTATTGGGAAACAAAAAATAAAGAAAAAGAATGTGATACTGGATAATTTAAAAGATGGCTCAATTGACATTGTAATAGGTACACACGCTTTGTTAAATGAAGATGTGGTTTTTAATAATTTAGGTTTGGTTATTACTGATGAACAGCACAGGTTTGGCGTAAGGCAAAGGGGAATTCTAAAAGCAAAAGGCAGCAACCCCGATATGATAGTAATGTCTGCAACACCAATACCACGGACACTTTCTTTGGTACTGTATGGCGATTTAGATATTTCTACAATTGATGAACTGCCGCCGAACAGAAAAAAAATTGAAACCTATTTTATAGGCTCGGATAAAAAAGAAAGAATGTTTAAATTTGTTCAAAAACACATAGATAAAGGAAGACAGGCCTATTTCATATGTCCTTTGGTAGAGGAATCTGAGAAACTTGAGCTTATTTCTGTAAAGGAATACTATGATTATTTAAAAACAAAATTTTTTAAGGATTATAATATTGGTCTTATTTATGGCAGAATGAAAACTGATGAAAAAGATGAAGTCATGGAAAGTTTCAAGTCAGGGGACACTAATATTATAGTTTCCACAACTGTTATTGAAGTCGGTATAAATATACCCAATGCGACTATTATGATTATTGAAAATGCAGAAAGATTTGGGTTAGCTCAATTACATCAATTACGCGGAAGGGTAGGTAGAGGACAGGAACAATCTTATTGTATATTAGTTTCAGATACTAAATCGGAAATAGCAATTAAAAGACTCAGGCTTTTAACTAAAACAACTGACGGATTCATAATTGCAGAAAAGGATATGGAGTTTAGAGGCAGCGGAGAAATTTTGGGAGTTAAGCAACATGGACTACCGGAATTTAAATTGCTGGATATGTTTAGGGATTATAGTATTATTAAAGAATCAAAAGATGCTATTCTGCATTTGCAGAAAAATGAATTTGATAAAGATAAGCTGTATAAAGAAATGATAAATCATCTTTATTTAAGGTTTGAAGAATTGATAGATAACCTGGCTTTGAATTAGTGTATAAGTAAATACCGGTGAACCTGTCACCGGTATAGGGAGAGGAGAAAATTGAAGGAAGAGCTCTATGGGGAAATATAGTATATTACTATTATCCCTATTATTATATTTTACAGTTAGATTTTTTTTATTCAGGGAAAATATTGTGCTATGATATAGAAATTGTATTTTGGGAGGGTCTGTAATTTGAGAATTATAGCCGGTTTATTAAAGGGCAGGAGGTTACAAGGGATAAAAGCCCATAATATAAGACCGACAGCAGATCGGGTTAAAGAAGCGTTGTTTAGCATTTTGGGGGATAGGGTTATAAATTGTAGATTTTTGGATTTATTTGCCGGCAGCGGAAGTATTGGAATCGAAGCTTATAGTAGGGGTGCTGCGGAAGTTATTTTTATCGACTCAAGCAGGGATAGTATAAAAGTATTAAAAGAGAATTTGGATAAAATCGGCTTATCTGATAGTTTTGAAATATATAATACAGACTTTTCAACTGCTATAGACAAATTAGCTGAAAAAAAGAAATTATTTGATATAATATTTATAGATCCTCCATATAGAAAAGATATTGTCTATGAAGCGGTAAAAAAAATTTTTAAGAGCAATATATTATCTAATTGTGGTATTATTGTAATTGAACAAGGTATTAAAGATATTATTTATGAAAAAATTGAAAAATATGACTTGATTAAAAGGAAATCATACGGAGATACCTTGCTTTTGTTTTATATGTCTTAAATAGTTGACAGGAGGAATTTGATGAGAATATGCGTATATCCGGGCAGCTTTGATCCCATAACAAACGGGCATTTGGATATAATTGAAAGGGCGTCTTGGCTTTTTGACAAGCTGATTGTAGGTGTATTAGTAAATACAAGTAAATCACCGTTATTTACAGTGGAAGAAAGAATACGTTTTATAAAAGAAAATTGCACCCACTTGGATAATATCGAAGTTGATGGCTTTGAGGGTCTTTTAATTGATTTTATGAAACAAAAAAATGCGACAACTATCGTCAAAGGTTTAAGGGCAGTGTCAGATTTTGAATATGAATTTCAAATGGCTCTAATGAATAAAAAACTTAATCCTAAGATAGAGACAATATTTATGATGACAAACAGTGAGTATTCTTATTTAAGCTCCAGTTTGGTAAAAGAAGTTGCGAAGTTTGGCGGTTGCATAAAGGGACTCATTCCAAGCATAGTAGAAAAAGAGATTTTCAAAAAATATAATAGGAGGCAATAAGTATGGAAGTGCTTTTATTAATAGATGCTCTTGAAGATATCATTGAAAAGTCGCCTAATCTACCCCTATCGGCTAAAGCAATGATAAACAGAGACGAATTATTGGAAATAATAAAAGATGTTAGAATAAAGCTGCCTGATGAGCTAAAGCAAGCTCAATGGATCAAAGAGGAACGACAGAAGATTTTAATTGAAGCAAAGAAGGAAGCAGAAAGTATAATTAAAGAAAGCGAAGAAAGAATACATAACAGTATAGAGGAAAGAAAAAAAATTATTGAAGAAGCGGAAAGAGAAGCCGAGCTGTATAAAATAGAAGCTGATAGAAAAATAAAAGAAATGATTGAAGAAAGTGAAATTACAAAAAGAGCAAATGAACAAGCGAAAGAACTTATACAGGCCGCGCAACAGGATGCAAAGAAAATTAGACTCGGTGCAAAGGCATATGCAGACGATTTGCTTGCAGAATTAGGCACAAGAGTTGAGAATATATTAGTTATAATAAAAAACAATAGAGAAGAATTAAAAAACCATAAAAGATAAATCATTTAAGCCGTTTATGCAGCTTATTTTTTTTGTTAATGTTGACATATAATGCTGCAAATAATACGGATGCCAAGAAAAATGCAAGGACTAAAAGCAGCAGAGAAAAAGAGAGCTTTAGGATACTTTTTCTTATAAGATTTTTGTAAATTATTTGATAAGAGTCGGTTTTGAATACGGAAACATGCCTTAAATTAAATAGCAAAATAGAATAAAATGAAGCAATAACTCCTTGTATGAACTTTATTAAAAGATATAAAGAAAAATTTATATCAGTATCATATATTATACCTGCAACTTGAGCATTAATTGAAAAACCTCCGAATCCGATAAAAAAACTTATTAATGCAATTTTTATCATATAAGGTGAGTTTAAAAGCACGCATTCCTTAACCCCGTTTGTGACTTCCAATATACCGATTATGAAAGCAGAAACAACATCATCGGATAAATTAGATTTGCAAGAGATTAAATCGGTTAAGCTTGTTATGACATCAATGATACCTATTTGTTTTATTATACCGGAAATCACAGAAAAAAAAATTATATATCCTCCAATCATTAGTATAAGATTGACGGAATTGATTATTGATTCAACAAAAACTTTTCCTATTGGTTCAATGTCATTATTCTTTATAAATAATTTGGTAATATGTACTCCGGGAAAACTTTTCTTGTTATTTTTTTCTCTTTTATAGAACCTCATTAACAGTCCTACCGTTAATGCGGAAAAGTAATGGGATATAAGCAATACAGGTGCAATATCAGGGTTTTTCAGCAGCCCTACAGATACTGCACCCATTATGAAAAGCGGGCCGGAGGTGCTGCAAAGACTTATCATTCTTTGACATTCGGTTTTAGTACATATTTTTTCTTTTCTTAGATTTGCCACTACTTTGGCGCCAACAGGATATCCTGATGCAATACTCATTATAAAAGCAAAAGCGCCTTCCCCGGGTATATTAAATAGAAATTCGGTAATTGGCCTAAAAAAAATGCCAATGAGATTTATCACGCCAAGTTTAATCAGTATTTCCAAGCTCACAAAAAACGGAAAGAGAGCAGGACACACGATATTATACCATAGGTTTAGCCCTTCTAAGGACGATTTATAAGCATTTTCGGGGGAAATAATAATACTGATCATTATAAATAGAAATATTATCTTGTTTATAAGATTGGAAGCACTTAACTTCTTCATAAAAATCACTCAAAAATAAAGTTTTATACATTATACTTTGAAATACTTAAAACTATACTAAATTCAGAAAAAAATATGCAATATGGTATTATAGCAGATATTGTTTCAAAGGCTGTAAAAGAGACATTATGGTAATAGGTGGCTGATTGAGAAAAAAGTTTTAATCCGGCTTTTCGATAAAATAGGGAGATGATAAATAATCTTGATTTGCTATTTTATAGGCCGGATTTTTTTCAGCCAAGTTATAAATATTTGTAGATAGAATATCTAATTGAAACATTCTGTTTAGAAAATAATTCTGGCTTTTAAAATTAGCAGTTTTGATAATAATGGGACAAGAGGCAGATGATTTTATCTTTTTTAATAGTTCTCTACCTTTTTTATTAAAGGCAAGTACTCTTATGTAAATCTGAGAATTTTCAGCTTTGGAAAGCATTACATCATTTTGGTTTATACCCAATAACATGTGGCAGAGCATACGCTGTATATATGTTCTTGTATAGCGCTTTGTCTTAACAGCATCAATTAAGCCGGTTAAAGAAAATGAGGTATCGCCTTTATTTTTCAATCTATATTCAATACCTTCCCTTATGTACGGCAATTTTGCTAATTCAGATATATTAGATTTTCTCAGTTGATATAGTATCATATTTGTAAAGTTTTCAAAGAAAATCGGGCCTTTATTGTTTGACAAATTTTCTTTCATTATATCTAAAGTAGCCTCTGGAATTGATGAGATAATGCTGTTGCTAATCCCTTTAGTTTTAAGCTCTTTCCTTATAGCAGTTGCGCTTGAAATAGAACCGGTAATAACAGTTTCAGAATAATCGTTTTTTATTCTTTTAATTGTTATCGGTTTTATTCTGCTGCCTTGCTTTAATATGGCCTTAATGTATTCGATTCCCAATATATTGTTTGGCTGAATTGTATTATCGCCAAAAATACTATCTATTGTTTCGCCAATAGCTTTTGAATATGATATTCCTCGGGCAAGTTCTTTATTAATTCTTTTTTTAAAAGAATTAGATTCGCTTATCAGCATAGAAGAAATTTTAAATAAATCATTAATATTTCCACTTTCACTGCCAAAACAGAGATAGTCTACGATATTCAATGATTCTAAAATTTTTATAGCACCATAAGCAAAATTTTCTGCCGGTTGGCAAGAATAAAGCACAGGTAATTCAATAACTAAATCCAATCCTCCCAGAACAGCCATTTTTGCTCTTGACCACTTATCAAAAAGTGCGGGTTCTCCTCTTTGCAGGAAACTGCCGCTCATTATTGATATAGTATAATCACAATTTGTTATTTTTTTAGCCATATTTAAATTATATTTATGACCATTATGAAAAGGGTTGTATTCAGTTACAATTGCTGTTACACTCATAATTGGGTTTCTCCTTACACGATAATTTAGTTATTGTACTTTATTATAGTATAACAAAGAATTATAAATCCAAAAATATATTTAAAAAGAAGGAAAAAGTGTTTTTATATAGAAAAATATATTAACAATATAGTAATTAAATTTATATTGTTTTAATTCAGATACAATTAATTCACAAATTTTTTATTGAATCTATTAATATTGAAATAGATTAACTAAGTAACTTTAAGAGGAGGTAATACTTTGAGAATTTTTGTTGTCAACTGCGGCAGTTCGTCGCTAAAATACCAACTTATAAACATGGAAACCCAAGAAGTCATTGCCAAGGGTTTAGCTGAAAGGATTGGTATATCCGGTTCAATGCTTAAACATGAGACAAATAACGGAAACAGTATAAAAATTGAACAAGATATGCCAAGCCATAAGGAGGCATTGAAGATTGTTATAGATGCTTTGATGCATAAAGGCTATGGTGTGATTAAAAGTATGGACGAAATAAGTGCAGTAGGACATAGAGTTGTTCATGCAGGTGAAAAATTTGCGTATTCAGTAGTAATAAATGATGAAGTGATGAACGCTCTTAAAGAGTGTATTGATTTAGCGCCTTTACATAATCCTCCAAATATACTTGGTATTGAAGCATGTAAAGAATTAATGCCCGGTGTTTCTATGGTTGGAGTATTTGATACTGCTTTTCATCAATCTATGTCACCATATGCTTATATATATGCTTTGCCTTATGAATATTATACAAAATATGGGGTTAGAAGATACGGTTTTCATGGTACATCTCATAAATACGTGGCTGAAAGAGCTGCAGACATTTTAGGCAAGGATATTAAAGAACTCAAAATAGTCACCTGTCATTTAGGTAATGGAGCCAGTATAACAGCAGTAAAAGATGGAAAGTCCATCGATACAAGTATGGGCTTTACCCCTTTGGAAGGTTTGGCCATGGGTACGAGATGCGGAGATATTGATCCTGCGATATGTGGTTTTTTAGTAGAGAAAGAAGAATTGGATATCAATGAAGTATGTGATATTTTAAATAAAAAGTCCGGAGTACTCGGTATTTCCGGAATTAGCAGTGATTTTAGAGATATTGAAGAAGCATCTAAAAAAGGAAATGAAAGAGCAGCCTTGGCACTGGAGGTATTTGCCCATAAAGTTAAAAAGTATATAGGTGCTTATGCGGCTGTTATGGGGGGGATTGATGCTGTAGTATTTACTGCCGGTTTGGGAGAGAATTCTTCCAGCATGAGAGAAAGCATATGTAAAGGGTTAGACTTTTTAGGGTTTAGAATTGATAAAGAAAAGAACAATACTAGAGGAAAAGAAGCTATAATATCGACAGATGATTCAACAGCAAAAATACTCTTGATACCAACCAATGAAGAACTTATGATAGCAAAAGATACTGCGGAACTCATAAAATAAAATATGTTTTATGTCTTTAGCCAATTGAATCTTTATTCCTTGACAAAAGATATACAGGTTTGTATAATAAAATTCGTTAATTACAATAGGGTGATTGAATGAAAATAGATTTAATGGAAGTTTTAAAAAATGAAGGTGAAAAGAAGACATTTTTAATTAGCCGAGAAATTGAAGATGATATTGTAGAATTTTTTGGAGAAAAAATTAAAGCCGTTCAGCCAATCAAAGTTAATGGATATGTGATAAACTATGAAGGAAAGATACACTTACAAATGAATATTAAAACAAGGATCCAAAGAATTTGTTCAAGATGTTTAAATCCTTATAATGAAGAAATTGATGTAGATGCTAATTATGTATTTACTAAAGATTTGCAAAATGCAAATGGAGATTTGAAAACTTATAGTGGAAATGCAATAGATATTAAAGATATTGTACTGGATGAAATTACAAGTCAAATGTCTATGAAACCATTATGCAATGAAAATTGTAAAGGATTATGCTCTGCTTGCGGAAATAATAAAAATCTTACAGATTGTCCATGTGTAACAGAGGAAATAGACGAGAGACTGGAAGTATTAAGAAATTTGCTTGAAAAGGAATAAGGAGGTGCTTAAATTGGCCGTACCTAAAGGAAGAATGTCGAAATCAAGAAGGGATAAGAGGAGAGCTAATTGGAAGTTAACACTGCCCGGACTGGTGGCCTGTCCAAAGTGTCATGAACCGAAATTGCCTCATAGAGTATGCAAATCCTGTGGATATTATAAGGATAGAACAGTTATAAAGGTAGAGGAGTAATAAAAATAACAGCGTTTAGGCGCTGTTATTTTTTATATGCCGTGCCAATATTTCCTCATTTTATTCAGAAATGGCACATGGCTATAAAAGCGGCCTATCATACTAAAAATCTATTAGTAACTATATGGTTTAACAACGTAAGTTAATAAACTAATGCGGCGAAGCCGCTTTTATTCTCCGATAGAAGCGGTTTTTTACGTTTTACCTTTATAAATCATGTTAAAGACTATGAGGTATTAACAACAAAACGTTAATTATTTAATGCGTGAACCTACTTTTATCCTTGAAAGGCAATAAGTGTTACCAGTCTTGATACAATAATCTATATATTATATAATTTTATATTTCTTTATTGTAAACTATTAATATTTACAAAAGATTACGTTGTGTAAGGTCTTAAGGGGTTTTCTAAGAATAAAGTTATGTTTGAGCGGTATCATAGATATTCAAAATTAGAAATTATTTAAAATTAGTTGTTGATTTTTGTATTTGTATTATTGTATACTATATCCTAGTACCAGATACTAAGTTGAGGTTATAGTAGGAGGTGCTTCCATGAAGAAAGTTTTAAATAAAAAAGAAAGACAAAATGCTCTTTTAAAAAAGATTGAATCGGATCCATTTTTAACTGACGAAGAACTGGCTGAATTTTATAGGGTAAGTATTCAAACTATACGGCTGGATCGCTTAGAATTAGGAATCCGCGAGCTCAGGGAAAGGATTAAAGATGTTGCCGAGAAAAACTACTTAAAGGTTAGATCTATTGCCGGAAAAGAAATTGTAGGAGAGCTTATTGATTTGAAGCTGGGTGAAAGCGGGATTTCCATTTTGGAAACGGATTTCTCCATGGCATTTGAAAAAACCGATGTGGTAAGGGGAAGCCATATATTTGCACAAGCAGAGTCATTGGCTATTGCCGTAATAGATGCCAGCGTGGCTTTAATAGGGGTTGCAAATATTAAATATAAAAACCCCGTGTTTGCAGGTGATAAGTTGATAGCGAAAGCAGAAGTAGTAAGAGTAAGGGGAAACAAATACTTTGTATGGGTTTTTATAAACACTAAAGGACTTGAAGTATTTAGAGGGAAATTCATTCTTGTTTCTTTTAATCAAGAGGAGGGAAAATAATGAAAATTGCTGTGGATGTTATGGGCGGAGACAATGCTCCGAAAGCTATCATTGAAGGGTGTATTGAGGCTGTAAAAGAGTATGATATAGATATATATTTAGTAGGTTTGAAGATGGATATTGATAAGAACTTAGGTCCTCATATCAACAATACTAAAATACATATTATTGAGGCACGGGAGGTAATTACAAATGATGATGCCCCTGTAAATGCAATAAGGAGAAAAAAAGATTCTTCGCTGGTTCTCGGTTTACAGATGGTTAAAGATAACAATTGTGATGCTTTTCTTTCAGCAGGTAATACCGGTGCATTTTTAGCAGGATCTTTACTGAGGGTTGGAAGAATAAAAGGGATTGATAGGCCGGCACTGGCACCTATATTGCCTTCAACTAAGGGTAGTTATATGCTTTTAGATGCAGGGGCGAATGTAGATTGTAAACCTATTAATATATTCCAATTTGCTTTGATGGGCTCAATTTATATGGAGAAAATTGCAGGTATTGTTTCCCCAAAGGTTGGTTTGCTAAGCAATGGCTCCGAAGAAGGAAAAGGCAATGAACTGACAAAACAGAGTTTTGAATTGCTAAAGGAAAGCAACTTAAATTTTATCGGAAATATAGAAGCAAGAGATATTGTAAATGGAATATGCGATGTATGTGTTTGTGATGGTTTTGTCGGAAATATTGTACTTAAAAATACTGAAGGCTTGGCTTCAGGGATAATGAGCATGATAAGGGAGGAAATTAACAAATCTTTTGCATCAAAAATAGGAGCAGTGTTCATGAAGAATAGTTTTATTGGATTAAAAAAACGTTTTGATTATAAAGAATATGGCGGGGCACCTTTTTTAGGGATAAACGGGATTATGGTAAAAGCGCATGGAAGTTCGGATAAAAAAGCTATTAAAAATGCAATCAGACAAGCCAAACTTTTATATGATAGTAATTATATTCAACTAATAAACGAAGGAATTAATGAGACAGGAGTTGTTTAACTTGAAAAGGAATCAATATGCGGCAAGTATTATCGGGACAGGAAGTTATGTGCCGGATACTATAATAAGCAACAGTTATTTAGAGAAGATAGTAGATACAAGCGATAAGTGGATTGTATCAAGAACAGGAATTAGGGAAAGAAGAAAAGTTTCTTATGAAATTGCAACATCAGATATAGCGACAGAGGCAGCCGTCCGGGCTTTAAATGATGCTAATTTGAGTCCAATGGACTTGGATATGGTTATTGTTGCTACTGTAACACCGGATATGGTATTTCCTTCAACTGCTTGTTTGGTTCAAAAAAATCTGGGAGCAAAAAATGCGGCGGCTTTTGATATTGAAGCTGCATGCTCCGGATTTATTTACTGCTTATCAATTGCGGAGCAATTTATTAAATCCGGTTCAGCAGAAAATATTCTAGTTATTGGAGCCGAAATTCTTACCAAAATAACTGACTATAAAGATAGGAATACCTGTGTTTTATTTGGGGATGGAGCCGGTGCTGCAGTAGTTTCAAAATCGGAAGGTTCACAAATTCTTTCAACTTATTTAGGTTCTGATGGAGACGGTTGCGATTTATTGTACCTACCGGCAGGCGGTTCAAGAAATCCTGCTTCCGTTGAAACGATTAATAAATCTATGCATTATATAAAAATGGAAGGTTCGGAAGTATTTAAATTTGCAGTTAAAATAATGGAGGCAGCCACTGAAAAGGCTCTGGGACTATGTAATCTTAATAAGGAAAAAATAGATTATTTAATACCCCACCAAGCAAATATAAGAATAATTGAAAATGCAATGAAAAGATTGAATTTAACAAAAGATAAGGTATTTGTAAATGTTGATAAATATGGGAATATGTCTTCTGCTTCTATTGCCGTTGCCCTCGATGAGACAAAAAGGATGAAAAGGTTATCCAAAGGAGATAATGTTGTATTAGTCGCGTTTGGAGGCGGTTTAACATGGGCATCCGCTGTTATAAAATGGGCGTAAATGGGAGGGTTTAAATGATTAAAACAAAAATATGCAGTCTATTGAATATAAAATATCCAATTTTACAAGGGGGAATGGCATGGATAGCGACGGGAGAATTGGCTGCGGCAGTTTCAAATGCCGGCGGACTGGGCATAATAGGCTCCGGGAATGCTCCCGCTGAAATAATTAGGGAAGAGATTTCAAAAATAAGAAACTATACCGATAAACCATTTGCTATAAATGTTATGCTTCTCTCACCTTTTGCAGAAGAAATCATACAATTGATTTATGAAGAAAAAATTCCAGTTGTTACCTTTGGCGCAGGTAACCCGAGTAAGTATATTAAAAAGCTTAAGGAAGAAAGTATAAAAGTTATACCAATAGTGCCCTCTGTCGCTCTTGCTAAAAGAATGGAGATGGCAGGTGCCGATGGAGTTATTGTAGAGGGTACCGAAGCCGGTGGGCATATCGGAGAGACGACGACTATGGCTTTGGTACCGCAAGTAGTTGATGCGGTTAAAATCCCTGTAATTGCCGCCGGCGGTATAGCCGATGGAAGAGGTTTCGTATCTGCATTGGCGTTAGGGGCACAAGGTGTACAAATGGGAACAGTATTTGTTTGTTCCAAAGAGTGTACTGTACATAATAATTATAAAAATGCAATTTTAAAAGCAGGAGACAGAAGTACTTCAATTTCCGGTAAAAGCACAGGGCATCCGGTCAGGATGATAAAAAATAAACTTTACAGGGAGTTTATTAATCTTGAGAAAAATGGGGTTTCTGTTAACGAACTTGAAAAACTGGGTGAAGGCAGTTTGAGAAAGGCTTGTATGGAAGGTGATGTGGTTACGGGTACCGTAATGGCAGGTCAGATAAGCGGTATGGTAAAAGAGATAAAAACGGTTAAAGACATTATTGATGGTATCATAGAAGAAAGCTATGAGGTAATAAAGAAAATAAGTAAAATAGTGGAGGAATAAGCAGATGCTAAAAATAGCATGTATATTTCCAGGGCAAGGTTCTCAATATATAGGAATGGGAAAAGAAATTGCAAATCACTATAAGATTGCTATGGATATATTTGACAGAGCCGGCGAGAAACTGGGCATTGATATGAAAAGCTTGTGTTTTTCCGGTAAAGATGAAGACCTAAAGAAAACTGAGAATACTCAACCTTCCATTTTAACAACCAGCATCGCTTTATTTGAGGTTTTAAAACTAAATGGCATTAAACCACACATTACTGCGGGATTAAGTTTAGGTGAATATACGGCATTGGTTGCATCAAAAGCTATCAGCTTTGAGGATGCCGTTGAAGTAGTAAAAAAAAGAGGAAAATATATGCAGGAAGCTGTACCCCAAGGTGAAGGAACCATGGCTGCTATAATGGGTTTGCAGAAAGATGAAGTTGTGGAGTGTTTAAAGATGGCTTCGGGGTATGGGATTGTAGAACCCGTGAATTTTAATTGCCCGGGACAGATCGTTATTGCGGGGCAAACAAAAGCCGTTGAAAACGCATCAAAGGTACTCAAAGAAAAGGGCGCAAGGAAAGTTATAATCTTGCCTGTAAGTGCACCCTTTCATTCCAGTATGCTAAGAGGTGCCGGGGAAAAACTATCCAAGGAGTTGGAAAAGGTTAAATTTCATGACATGGATATACCCGTAGTATCAAATGTCCATGCACAAGTGATAAAACACAAATATGAAATTAAAAAATTGTTGGTGGAGCAAGTCAGTTCCTCCGTCTTATGGGAAGATAGTGTTAAGAACATGATAGACCTAGGCGTAGATACCTTTATTGAAGTAGGCCCCGGAAAAACCTTAACAGGTTTTATTAAAAAAATTAAAAAAAACAGCAGAATATATAATGTGGAGGATATTGTATCTTTAGAAAAAACGATTAACAGTTTAAGGGAGAGATTAGAATGCTCTTAAAAGGGAAAAATGCTATTGTTACGGGAGCTTCCCGTGGCATTGGAAAAACAATAGCACTAATGATGGCAAAAGAAGGTGCTAATATTGCTATTAATTATTCAGTAAATGATAAAGCCGCTATGGAAGTGGTAAACGAAGCAAAAAAGTTCGGTGTAGCAGCATTGGCAAAAAAAGCTGATGTTTCACAATACCACGAAGTGGAGGAATTTGTAGATAGCGTGTTAAATGAATTAGGCAGTATAGATATATTAGTCAATAATGCAGGTATTACGAGAGATAATCTTCTTATTAGAATGTCTGAAGATGAATTTGATCAAGTTATTCAAGTAAATTTAAAAGGAGTGTTCAACCTTACAAAAACCGTCAGCAGGACAATGATTAAACGGAGAACAGGTAAAATAATTAATATAGCATCTATTGTGGGCATAACTGGAAATGCGGGACAGTCCAACTATGCTGCATCAAAATCAGCAGTAATTGGTTTTACCAAATCGATAGCTAAAGAATTGGCATCAAGGTGCATTAATGTTAATGCAATTGCACCGGGTTTTATAGAAACAGATATGACATCTGCAATACCGGAAAAAATTAGAGAACAAATGAAATCATTAATTCCTTTAAAAAGACCCGGTAAACCGGAGGATGTTGCCAATGCAGTATTATTTTTATCCGGAAGCCAATCAGATTATATTACGGGTCAGGTAATTAATATTGACGGAGGAATGTTAATATAATATTATCATAATATAATTCTATAAGGAGGTGAAACTTATGATTTTTCAAAAGGTTGTGGATAAGGTTACTGAACAGCTTGGTATAGATGCTGAAGAAGTGACATTGGAGTCTTCCTTTATTGAAGACTTAGGAGCTGATTCGCTGGATATCGTTGAGCTCCTTATGGCCCTGGAAGAAGAATTTGATATAGAAATACCTGATGAGGAAGCAGAGAAGCTTGTAACTGTCAGTGACGTGGTAGAATACATAAAAAACAGTCAGTAGGGTAGTATAAAATCTAGAACTATTGCGTCATACTTGGAGCTACTAATAAAACGTCTTGTAATTAACTTTACTGTAAAATAAAAAATGTCCCGGGTTTCGGGACATTTTTTTTTGAAATTATTGTAGTTTTTTAATCAATATATATTAATTAAAGTGCGAGGAGAATTTTATATGGATAGGAAAAGAGTTGTAATAACGGGCATTGGTGTTGTGACACCAATTGGGATAGGCAAGGAAAAGTTTTTTAAAAGCTTGGTCGAAGGAAAATCCGGAGTGGATTTAATAAATACATTTAATACCGATAATTATCCGACGAAGATTGCATCAATAGTAAAAGATTTTGATCCTATGAATTTTATTAACAGAAAAGAAGCTAAAAGAATGGATAGATTCACTCAATTAGCTATAGCATCATCTAAAATGGCTTATGAAGATGCCGGTATTGCTTCCAAAATCACAGACGAATATAAAGTAGGAGTGTGCATTGGAACCGGTATAGGTGGCATAACCACATTGGAAAATCAATATAATACAATGTTGGAAAAAGGCGTTGCCAGAGTTAGCCCCTTCTTTATCCCCATGATGATTTCAAATATTGCAGCCGGTCATATATCAATGACTCTTAATGCTAAAGGGCCTAATATTACTATAGTGACTGCTTGTGCTTCCTCGACAAATGCAATCGGAGAAGCGTTTAAGATAATTCAAAGAAATGATGCGGATATAATGATTACAGGAGGTACCGAATCTTCAATAACCCCACTTTCATTAGCAGGTTTTTGTTCAATGAAAGCGTTGTCTGAAAGAAACAACGAGCCACAGAAGGCATCCAGGCCTTTTGATAAAAACAGGGATGGTTTTGTTATGGGTGAAGGGTCAGGCATTATAATACTGGAAGAACTGGAACATGCTATAAATCGTAATGCAAATATTTACGGTGAAATAATTGGTTATGGTTCAACATCGGATGCATATCATATTACAGCTCCTGCTCCGGGAGGAGAAGGGGCATATAGAGCCATGAAATTTGCATTATCAGATGCTAATATAGTTCCTGAACAGCTTGAATATATAAATGCCCATGGTACTTCAACAAAACTGAACGATGAATATGAAACACTGGCAATAAAAAAACTCTTTGGTGATTTTGCTTATAAGATTCCTGTCAGCTCTACCAAATCAATGACAGGTCATTTGCTTGGAGCAGCAGGTACTATCGAAGCAATTGCATGTTTGATGTCCTTGAATAAAGGTATAATACATCCTACAATAAATTATTCTTTTTTAGATGAAAATTGTGATTTAGATTATGTAGCAAATTTACCGAGACAAAAAGATATATGTTATGCAATGTCCAATTCATTTGGTTTTGGAGGGCATAATGCCTCAATAGTCTTGAAAAAATACAATTAATTGATATACTAGGAAATAGAATATAATGATAATGCAAGGGAAAGGAATAGTTTTATATATGCATGAAAAAGGCAAAAAAGAATTACATGAGTTAGAAAGGAAAATAGGTTATAGATTTAAAAACAGTGTGTTTTTAGATATTGCTCTTACTCATAGTTCTTTTGCTAATGAAAAAAACTGTGATTATCCTCATAATGAGAGATTGGAATTTTTAGGCGACTCAATTTTAAACATGATTATATCCTTATATTTGTTTCAAGACAGAATACATATGCCTGAAGGGCGATTAACAAGAATGAGAGCAAATATTGTATGTGAACAGTCTTTATTTTTAGCAGCTAAATCTTTAAACTTAGGCTCTTACATTTATTTGAGCAAGGGAGAAGATAGTACGGGAGGCAGGCAGAGGACTTCTATACTAGCCGATACAATAGAAGCATTGATTGCCGCAATTTATTTAGACGGCGGGTTTGAAGAAGCGGAAAAACTTGTGCTTTCTATTCTAAAAGATATTATAGAATCATCCGTTAAAAATAAAATATTTAATGATTACAAATCTTTTTTTCAAGAATACATACAAAAAAATAATCTAGGCGCCATAAAATACAAAGTTATATCCGAAAAAGGCCCGGATCATTTAAAGGAATTTTCAATAGCATTATTTCTAAATAATAAGATTGTTGGAATAGGGAAAGGGAATAGTAAAAAAGATGCCCAACAACTTGCCGCAAGAAATGCTATTGAAACCTTGAGGTTAGAAAATGAGTAAACAAAACTATATTATACCGATATTTATTCCTCATAAAGGTTGTCCTCATAACTGTATATTTTGTAATCAAAAGAGAATTACCGGGCAAATAAACGAATTAACAACAGATGAAGTAGACAAACAAATTGACAAATATCTGGGAACAATTAAAAAAAGTAATGTTAATAAAGAAATAGCATTTTTCGGAGGAAGTTTTACCGCTATACCTAAAAAAGAACAAAATCGGTATTTGTCCATAGCCAACAAATATCTTACAAATGGGGATATAAACGCCATTAGGTTATCAACTAGGCCGGATTACATAGATGATGAAGTATTGAAGAATTTAAAAGATTTCGGCGTATCTATAGTGGAATTGGGAGTGCAGTCTATGGATGAAGAAGTGTTAAATATAAGTCAAAGAGGCCATTCTATTGAAGATACAATAAATGCCATGGAAGCTTTAAAAAAAGAAAACTTTACAATAGGTGCACAATTAATGGTTGGTTTGCCTAAGGATAATAAAAATAAATGCTTAAATACAGTAGAAAAAGTAGTAAAACTAAAGCCACAATTTGTTAGGATTTATCCGGCTTTGGTTGTTAAAGATACTTATATGGAATATTTATACGAATCAGGAGAGTATAGGCCATTGGATCTTTTTGAAGCGGTAGACATAAGCAAAGAAATGATGATTAGGCTTGAGAGTAACCATATAGAAGTTATCCGTGTAGGACTTCAACCGACAGATGAAATGCAAATAGGCAGAAACGTTATTGCCGGGCCTTATCATCCTTCTTTTAGGCAGCTTGTTGAGACCGAGATTTATAAAGACATGATTGATTCTATTTTATATTTTGCCAAGATGAAATCCTATTCAGTTGTTACTGTTATTAGCAGTGCCGATAATTATTCCAATGTGGTAGGACAGAGAAAATCAAATATTAAATATTTTTATGAGAGGTTTCCCAATGCACTATTTAACTTTACTATAGGTGATATTAACAGTTCTTCTGTAAGAGTTAGGATTAATAACGATATACATAACTTATCAAAGACGGAATATTACGAAGGTATAAAGAGCCGCTGCAATTAAATTTAGAAGCTATGCAGCAAAGCATATATAGTTTATAAAGTTTTTAATGTGTAAGAGTCATTGACTAAAGGGATAAAAGGAGTAAATATGTTTCTCAAACAAATAGAAATTAATGGTTTTAAATCTTTTCTGGGTAAAATTGAATTGAACTTTACTAATGGTATTAACGCTATTGTCGGACCCAATGGAAGCGGGAAAAGTAATATTGCAGATGCAATCAGATGGGTAATCGGAGAACAGAGCGTGAAGACCCTTAGAGGAAATAGAATGGAAGATATAATTTTTGCGGGCAGTGAAAAAATGAAAGCTGCAGGATTCGCAGAAGTAACTATAGTCCTTGATAATACGGACAAGGGTATAGATCTGGATTATAACGAAATAAGCATTACCAGAAGGATGTTTCGTTCAGGAGAAAGTGAATATTATCTTAATAAGATTCAATGCAGATTGAAAGATTTGACGGAAATATTTATGGATACAGGTGTTGGTAAGGATGGATACTCAATTATCGGACAAGGCAAAATAGACGAGATACTAAGTAACAGATCCGATGACAGAAGAGCTATCTTTGAGGAAGCAGCCGGTATATCTAAATACAAATATCGAAAGCTTGAATCAGAGAAGAAAATGGAAAAGACTGAACAAAATATAATCCGAATACAAGACATATTGCAAGAAGTTGAAAGTCAACTTGATCCGTTATCGGAACAAGCTGAAATTACAAGGCGATATCAAAAATATTTACATGAATTAAAAATTTTAGATGTAAATCTTATTATTTCGAACATTGATAGAGGCGATAAAAGGTTAAATAATATAAATAATGAAATTAAAATTTTAAATGACAAACATGAGCAAGAAAATAGACTTTTATTAGAAATTAAAAATAATCGGGAAGAAAATAAAATAGGCATTAAAAGGCTTGAATTGGAAATAAATAATTTAAATCAAAACCTCTATGGGTTAATCAGCCAGAAAGATAAACTAGATGGAGAAGTATTGGTATGCAGAGAAAAGGCTTTATATATTGACGAAAGTTTAAAAAAGTTGTCTGTTGAAAATGATGAACTGCTAGAAGACATAGATGTTAATTCCGCTAGCATTGAGAAAAATAAAAAAGAGCAAATGGTTCTGGTAAATGAATTAAAACAAACTGAAAAGATCCTGAGGGATATGGAGCTTGAGTACAATGAAAGATATTCTTCTATAATCAATATGGAAGATATAATAGAGAAAAATAAACAAAAACATATTGACTATTTAAATAAACAATCAGATATAAAAAGCAATATAAATGTAACTAATGAAACTATTAAAAATATTGACAATAGGATTAAGCAAATAAGCTCTGATAATGAAAGTTTAGGGATACAATATAAAGAAAAGATAGAGCTGAAAACTCAAGTTGAGAAAGATACTTTTCTTATAAAAGAAAGAATAGAAAAAAACAAAGATATGGAAGAATTATTTCTTCTAAAAAAGAATGAAAAAGAAATCAAAATAAATGAAACAGAAGAAATGTTAATCAAGATAAGATCAAACAAGGATAATGTTCTTTCAAGATTAAAGTTATTGGAGGAAATGGAAAAAGAATACGGAGGATATAATAGAACAATAAAAAATATTCTTATAAGACAAAGTAGTATAAAAACTACTGTGCAAGGATTTAGAGGTGTTTTAGGAGAATTAATTTCAGTACCTTTCGATTATACAGTTGCAATAGAAGCGGCATTAGGCTTTGCTATGCAAAATATTGTTATTGATTGTGAGGAAGATGCTAAGAAGTTAATAAATATTTTAAAAAAGAATAACATGGGCAAAGCTACGTTTTTACCTATCGCATCTATAAAACCCAGAAAAATTAGTTCTAATGAGCTAAATAAACTAAGAGGACCCGGGTTTATTGGCGTGGCTGCCGAATTAATAGAATATAACAAAGAATATAAGAATATTATCTATTATTTGCTGGGGCGTACTGTAGTTGTTGATAATATGGATACTGCTATTAAACTGGGTAGACTTACAAACTATGAAATAAAAATAGCAACTTTGGAAGGTGAGATATTTAGTGTGGGCGGTGCTATTACAGGCGGCAGTAAGCAGTCAACAACCGGCACAATATTAAGCCGAAAAAGCAGGATTATAGAGTTAAAAAAAGAATATAAATCAGCTTTGAAGGAATTGGATGAGATAAGCGGCAGTTTAAATGTGCAAAGAGGGGAACACTCTGAACTGGACAGTAAGATTGCAAAATTAAATGATGAACAACATAATTTAGAAATTGAGTATTTAAATATTAAAAATAAATTGATGTATATTGATAACGAACTGGAGTTGATACATTCAAAGTTGGAAATTAATAATAAGGATATGGGGGACCTAAAAAAGGAAAAAGAAGAATACAGTTTAACTATTGAAACAGATAAAAAAAGGTTACAAGAAATTGCTAATGAAAATGAAATCCTTGTAGGCGAAATTTCGGCACTGGAAGAAAATTTTAAGATTACAAAAGATGAAAGAGATATTTTTATTAAAAATTTAACCGATGTAAAAATAAAGGAAGCGGAACTCAAACAACAAGAAAATGCAATAGAAAAAATTATTGCAAATTTACTTATTAATGAGACTAATATAAGTAGCAAGGTAAATAAAAATATTGTACTTATCAATGACAGTAAAAGCAACCTTAATACTATTAAAGCTAAAGAGGAAGAAGTAATAAATAGAATAAGGAGTATGGAAACAGAATTAAAAGCAAAACAAAATGATTTGAAAGCTTTGAAGGATACCTTAACAAAAGAACAAGAAGAATTTGATTCGATAGAAAATAAAATAAAAAAGAGCCAAGAAGAAATATCAGATATGCAAAACAGTTTGCATAAGATTGATTTACAAAAAGCAAAGAATGAAATGGAAATAGAAAACTTGGAAATGAAATTGCTGGATACATATGAGTTAAACTATAATCTGGCAGCTTCGTACAGAATTGAAAAATTTAATATCAGTAAGTCTATAATAAGGATTGAAGAATTAAAGGATAAAATCAAAAATTTAGGTACGGTAAATGTAAATGCTATCGAAGAATATGAAAGACTTAATAATAGATTTACCTTTTTGAATAATCAACTTAGTGATTTGAAAACAGCCAAAGAATCCTTAGCTATAGTAATTAAAGAAGTTACTGATTATATGGAAAAGCAATTTTTAAGTGAATTTAGCTGCATAAATGATAACTTTAACAATGTTTTTGCTAAACTATTTGGCGGCGGTTCAGCCCAAGTTGTTTTGGAAGATAAAGATAATATATTAGAATCTTCTATAGATATAATTGTTAAGCCACCTAATAAAAAACCACAGAATTTAATGCTTATGTCCGGTGGAGAAAGGGCACTTACTGCAATCGCTTTGTTATTCGGTATTCTTATAATGAAACCTGTTCCATTTTGCGTTTTAGATGAAATCGACTCGGCACTTGATGATGCGAATGTCGGAAAATATGCAAGTTTTTTAAAGGAATTGTCTAATAATCTACAATTTATTATTATTACTCACAGAAAAGGGAGCATGGAAATGGCAGATTGTTTATATGGTGTAAGCATGGAGGATACAGGAACATCGGTTCTGTTATCTGTTAGATTAGAAGATAAAGTAAGCTAGAAATGGGGATTGTAAAGATGGATAGATTCTATAAAAAGCCGGAAAATAATGATGATAATTGCAATATTGATATAAATCAATCGTTTTATAAAAGGTTAAAAATCGGACTGTCTAAGACAAGAGAAGATTTAAGCAAAAAGATTGATAATGTTTTTGGAAGTTTCAAGAAATTGAATAATGAAACGGCCGACGAATTAGAGGAAATACTTATTACCTCGGATATAGGTGTTAAAACCTCTATGCAGATTATTGAAAAGATAAAAGATAGGGCTAAAAATGAGAAGATAAATGACTTGACTCAGATTATTAGAGTGTTGAAAGAAGAAATCATCACCATTTTCGGGGAGAAAACCAATACATTAGAAGATTCTTTTCCTAAAATTATTGTTATGATAGGAGTCAATGGGGTAGGTAAAACCACAACAATAGGTAAGATAGCCCATAGGTACAGAGAACAGGGTAAAAAAGTGATTGTTGTTGCTGCAGATACTTTTAGAGCGGCGGCAATTGAACAATTGGAGATATGGAGCAGGCGAATAAATGTTGATTTAGTTAAACATCAGGAGGGCGGCGATCCTGCTGCCGTCATTTATGATGCTATCCAATCTGCGAAATCTAAAAAAGCAGATGTCCTAATATGTGATACTGCAGGAAGGCTTCATAATAAAAAGAATTTAATGGAGGAGCTAAAAAAAATATTTAGAATAATCAATAGGGAGTACCCTGAAGCATTTCAAGAGACACTTTTGGTTCTAGATGCAACTACCGGTCAAAATGCGGTAGCACAAGCAAGAGCTTTTCAAGAAATAGCTGATATCAACGGCATTGTGTTAACAAAGTTGGACGGTACTGCCAAAGGTGGCATAGTTATCGCCATTAAAGCAGAACTTGATATACCCGTAAAATTAATCGGAGTTGGAGAAAATATTGATGATTTACAAGATTTTCAACCGAAAGAATTTGTTAATGCATTGTTTATGGAATAAAATAATATAAAAGAATATTGACTTATTAAATCTGTTAATATAGAATACCAATGTAAGGGTTATTACCTTTACATTGGTTTTCTTTATAGTCGGAAGAATTTTCTTTAGTAGTATATTTAGGGATATGAAGTAGTAGTCGTTTTAATGGCGATGATATCTTAATGGTAACAAATTTATTGGGAGTGTACTTATGAAAGATGATATTGTTTATAAATCATTGCTTTATGATTTTTATGGCGAACTGCTTACAAAAAAGCAAAACAGTATTATTGATTTATACTATAATCATGATCTTACACTTAGTGAGATTTCCGAAAATACCGATATAAGCAGGCAAGGTGTGTACGATACCTTGAAAAGAGCTGAAAATGCTTTAGAGCGATATGAAAAAAAGCTAAAATTAGTAGAAAGATATAATAAGCATAATAAACTTATAGTTGAAATAGATTTAAAACTTGAAAAAATATTAAATAGTAATCCGGATAGTATTGAAGAACTTAGGAATAAGCTAATAGATATAAAAAATATTATTAGCGAGATTATGTGATTATATTGGGGGTATTTGAATGGTTTTTGAGAGTTTAGCAGGTAAACTTCAAGAAACTTTTAAAAAACTTAGGGGAAGAGGAAAGCTTAATGAGAAGGATGTAAAAGAGGCAATGAGAGAAGTAAGAATTGCCTTACTGGAAGCTGATGTTAATTTTAAAGTTGTTAAAGAATTCATTAATAAAGTAACAGAAAGAGCAATTGGTCAAGAAGTTTTGGATAGTCTTACACCCGGACAAAGTGTTATTAAAATTGTAAATGATGAGTTGACAAAATTGATGGGCACAATACAAAGCAAAATAAAGTTTTCTTCAAAACCTCCCACCATAGTTATGATGGTCGGTTTGCAAGGCTCCGGAAAAACTACAACATGCGGCAAACTAAGTTTGCACTTTAAAAAGCAAGGTAAAAAGCCTTTATTAGTTGCATGTGATATCTACAGACCTGCTGCTGTTAAACAATTGCAAGTAGTAGGAGAAAAGGCCGGTGTTGATGTATTCTCCCTTGGCGATAAAATAAGCCCTGTGGATATCAGTAAGGCTGCTCTTGAACATGCCGTTAAAAGCGGTAATGATTTGATAATAATTGATACTGCAGGAAGGCTTCATATTAACGAAGAATTGATGGAAGAACTGTCTTCGCTAAAAGAAAGCATTAAGCCGGATGAGATACTCCTTGTTGTAGATTCAATGACAGGGCAGGATGCGGTGAATGCATCTCATAATTTTAATGATAGATTGGAAATTGATGGTGTTATCCTTACAAAGCTTGATGGAGATACTAGAGGTGGTGCTGCTTTATCCATAAAAGCTGTAACCGGTAAACCTATTAAATTTTCCGGTACAGGCGAAAAGTTGGGAGACTTGGAGCCTTTTTATCCTGATAGGATGGCTTCCAGGATACTCGGTATGGGAGATATGCTAAGCTTAATAGAAAAGGCACAGTCAACAATAGATGAAAAAAAAGCAATGGAGCTTGAAAGAAAAATAAGAAGCCAACAATTTACCTTTGAAGATTTTTTAGACCAGCTTCAACAAATGAAAAATATGGGTCCCCTTAGCCAGTTAGTTGACATGATTCCCGGAATAAAAACAGGGAAGCTTAAAAATTTGGAAGTAGATGATAAAGAGTTGGTAAGAATTGAGGCTATTATAAATTCTATGACAAAAAAAGAAAGACAAGATCCGGCAATTCTTAACGGGAGCAGAAGAAAGAGAATTGCATTAGGCAGTGGCTGTAATATACAAGAAGTAAATAGAATAATAAAAAATTTTGAACAAACTAAAAAAATGTTTAAACAATTTTCCGATATGGGTAAAGACTACAAAAAGGGTAAGAAAAAGTTACCTTTCTTTAGTTGATTAATATTCTAAAAATTAGTCAGAAGTATTGAAAAATACTCCTTGATTTAAAGAGGAGGTGATAAAGTGGCAGTAAGGATTAGATTAAGAAGAATGGGTGCAAAGAAGGCTCCTTTTTACAGACTGGTAGTTGCAGATTCCAGGTCTCCCAGAGACGGAAAATTTATTGAAGAGATAGGATATTATAATCCAATTAGGGACCCTATCGAAATTAAAATTGATGAAGCAAAAGCTAAAAAATGGCTGGAAGACGGAGCTCGACCTTCAGATACCGTAAAATCTTTGTTCAAAAAGGTAGGAATTATTGAATAATTTTGCTATGTAAGTATGAATTGATCTTACCGAACCAAAAATGTCATCTGAGGTTATCTGAAATAGTTACCCTTAGGTATATTCGAAGGATCTTTCCATCTAATCATAAGACTCTTCGCGTTGCTCAGAGTGGCGGTATAAAAAAACTCAGAGTGACAGCATAAAGAAACCGGAGTGATAGTATAGAAAACCTCAGAGTGATGGTTATGTTTACATGGCGTGGTAACATGTGATAATTCTGATGGAGGTGTTTATTATGAAAGAATTAATTGAAGTAATTGCAAAAGCTCTTGTGGATAAACCTGAGGAAGTTAATGTTAAGGAAATAGAAGGGGATAAATCCATTATATATGAATTGAGTGTGGCGTCCGAAGATATGGGCAAAGTAATAGGGAAACAAGGCAGGATAGCCAGAGCTATAAGGACTGTAGTAAAATCAGCTGCTGTGAAGGTTAATAAAAAGGTTATCATAGAAATATTATAATGATATTAGTATCCTAATTTTCATGGTAATAGGTAGAAATATTCAGGTGGTTTTATGGTTGAATATATTAGTATAGGACAAATAATTGGTATATACGGAATAAAAGGTGAATTAAAAATATATCCTTTAACTGATAATATTAAAAGATTTGATGATTTGGATGTTGTTTTTATTGAAAAAGAAAATGGAATTAATAAATTTAGAGTAGATAGCATTAAGTATTTCAAAAATCTAGTGGCAGTTAAACTGGAGGGAATAGACAGTATAGAGTCAGCAAAGGCTCTAAAGGATAAATATATTAAAGTGAACAGAAAAGATGCGGTGAAACTGCCTTGTGATTCATATTTTATATGTGATTTAATAGGTGCAAAAGTATTTACAATAGAAAATCTCTACTTAGGAAAGGTTAAAGATATAATTAGAACCGGGAGTAACGATGTGTATATTGTGAAAAATGGTGACAAAGAAGTATTAATACCTGCACTAAAAAGTATTTTTAAAGAAATTAACTTGGAGAAGAGCAGATTAGTTGTAGAATTACCGGAAGGTTTGATGTAAATGAGGTTTGATATCCTTACGTTGTTTCCGGCTATGTTTGAGAATGTTTTTGGGGAAAGCATAATAAAAAGGGCTAGTGATAAAGGGCTGATAAATATTTTTTTGCATAATATACGAGATTTTTCTGACGATAAACATAAACGTGTTGATGATTATCCATACGGAGGCGGCTTGGGAATGATTATGCAATGCGGTCCTATTTTTTCCGCGTTGGACTATGTGATTGATCATATTGGGAGAAAGCCGCATGTTGTGTTAATGAGTCCGCAAGGCAAAGTATTTAATCAAAAAAAAGCTCGGAGTCTGTTGGAACATAAAAGTATCACAATTATTTGCGGACATTATGAAGGCGTAGACGAAAGGGTGCTGGAAGAACTTGTTGATGAAGAAATCTCTATTGGAGATTATGTTTTGACAGGCGGAGAAATTGCTGCTATGGCGGTTGTAGATTCGATTATAAGATTAATACCCGGAGTATTGAAAGAAGAAGAATCCCATAGAATAGAAACTTTTAACAGTGGTTTATTGGAATATCCTCAATACACCCGGCCTGCCGAATTTATGGGTCTTAAAGTGCCCGAAATTTTGCTCTCCGGTCATCATAAAAACATAGAAGAGTGGAGAAAGTACCAAGCTATTAAAAGGACTTATATAAAGAGACCTGAATTACTAGACGGCGCACAACTGGATGAAAATGATAAAAAAATTTTAAAAGAAATTATAAGAAAAATTGAGGGACAATAATGATTTGCAGTATAATAATTGCTATGGTATAATTGCCATGTTATTAAGGGCATTCCGCTATCAAAGTTAGTGATATGAATGTCTGGGAGGAAGGAGGGCCAACTATGGATTTAATAACTATGATTGAAAGCGAACAGTTAAAGAAAGATGTACCCGATATTAAAGTCGGGGATACTGTTAAAGTATATGTAAAGGTTGTAGAGGGTGCGAGGGAGAGATTGCAAGCCTTTGAGGGTTATATTCTAAAAATTCAAGGCGGAGGACTTTCAAAAACTTTTACTGTTAGAAGGGTAGCATATGGAGTTGGCGTGGAAAGAACATTCCCTGTTCATTCGCCAAGAGTTGATAAGATTGAGATTATTCGAAGAGGAAGGGTAAGAAGGGCAAAGCTCAACTATATGAGAAAAAGAATCGGTAAAGCTGCAAAAATTAGAAGTACAATGTAATTTAAAGGGCTGGCATAGGCCCTTTTTTATTCAACTATTTCTAGGAGAGTGAGTTTTATGAATATACAGTGGTATCCGGGTCATATGGTTAAGGCTCAAAAAACAATTGCTAAAGAATTAAAACTGGTTGATATCATAATAGAAATGTTGGATGCAAGAATACCGATAAGCAGTAGAAATCCGGAAATAGATACTATTATCGGCAACAAAAAAAGTATAATAGTATTAAACAAAAAAGACTTGGCTGATACAGAAATAAATAAACAATGGGAACAATTTTTTAAAAATAAAGGCATGAATGCTATTTTTGTTGATTCTTTAAAAGGCCAAGGCATCAAAGATTTTCTTATAGGATGCAGAAGAATAATGAGGGATGACATAGCGAGGAAGAAAAGAAAAGGTATCGTACATAAGACTGTCAGATTAGTTATCATCGGTATTCCCAATGTAGGGAAATCATCCTTTATTAATAAGTTAGCGAATAGGAGTATAGCTAAAACCGGCGGGGTGCCGGGTATTACAAAAATGAAACAGTGGATAAAGATAAGTAAAGACTTTGAACTTTTAGATACGCCGGGGATACTATGGCCTAAATTTGATGATGAAATAGTTGCGCAGAACTTGGCATTTACGGGTGCCATTAAAGATGAAATCATGGATATTAACGAGTTATCTAAGAAATTCCTATTAAAAGCCCTACAAGAATTTCCCGAAAAACTTAATAAAAGATACAGTTTTCACAAAACCGAATCCGTTGATGAATTATTGCAGTTTATCGGTAAAAAAAGAGGCTGTCTGTTGTCAGGTGGCGAAGTTGATGTAAATAGAGTTTCTTCATTAATCATAGAGGATTTTAGGACAGGAAAATTAGGCAAAATATCTCTTGAAAGGCCGGAATATAAGGGGCAGGAGTTTTAAAAATGAGAAAAAGACCTGATAAGACAGAAAAAATAAGCCATGAACCCACTTGGAAATATGAAGATTTATTATTGCAAAAAGGATT
>Ga0265293_10000313_pt1 | contig 119259 bp, 113 predicted proteins | sample Munlanlewell138R_FD_192505 | JGI IMG/M metagenome (GOLD analysis project Ga0265293, IMG submission 192505) | Leachate microbial communities from a municipal landfill in Southern Ontario, Canada - Leachate well 138R | ecosystem: Engineered > Solid waste > Landfill > Unclassified | place...
CTTCGGCATATTTATTGGTAAAAACTGAACCCATGGCTTCCATTACAGCTGGGCTTGTAAAGTTCTCACTGGCTATCATCTCTAGGTGATTGGTTTGTCGTTTTAATTCATTCTCTATGATATTAAAGACTTCTTTATCGGCTTGTTGTAAGGTTGCAGAGGTTATAAAGTTCATTGGTTTTTCTCCATTTTTTTTATAACTATAACCTTTTTAAAAAGATTAAACAATCTGAAAATTGCTATTTTTTAAGATTAGGATTTGGTTTTGTTACGGACAAAATGTTTGACAATAAAACTGGCTGCCATAAAAAGAATAAGTCCTACAAATACAAACAGAGCTATTTTGTCTAAATACATGAGTGACTCCTTGAGGTTAAGTATTACTTTTTATTATATACTATTTTTTCACCCTTGCTGTCAAAAAGAGGATATTTTTTTTCATTCTTTTTCATTTTTTCCAAAATGGCTTCTTCTAAATCAATGTTATATGCCATACAAATTCGAAGTAAATAAACAGCAATATCTGCAATTTCTTCTTTTAAATGCTCTTTTTTATCCCCTGTTAGATGCTTGGATTGTTCAAAATCAAGCCACTGAAATATCTCAACAAGTTCAGCTGTCTTAACACTTAACGCCATGGCAAGGTTTTTGGGATTGTGGTGTTTATCCCAATCACGTTCTTTGGAAAAGGTTTGAATAACGGTTTGAATCTTTTGCATATCCATACTTTACTCCTTGATTTGTTCAAGTTTATCAAACTCTTTTTTAATGGCTTGTATATCTTCACATCCCACAGACACACGCAATAAATCAATCGGCAGTTGATGCTCTTTCAAAAAAGCTGCTCCTTGCTTTGATTTTATCATATCATAATGAGCCAAATAGACATACGGCATAAGCAGAGTAAACTCTGTACCCAAGCTGGGACCTTTTGCAAAATTCAATGTATCATATACCAAAGCAAAAGGCAAGGTAAATTCCAAAGAAATAAGCCCTCCATAGGCATTTTCATTTTTCATTAACTCTTCATAATATTGATGAGTTTTTCCTAAGGTTGGTGCATAAATTCGTTTGATGTAGGGTTTGTTTTGCAAATAATGTATAAGTTCTTTGGTGTTGGCATTAATTTGATTCATACGGTTCTCATACCCTCTTATTTCATACGCCAATCGTTGCAAATCTTCGATATCGGGTTTATCACAATGTTTAAAAAACTCTTGATTCATATGTGATAGCTTTGAATTTTCATTTAAAATCATCGCTCCCATAAGTACATCAGCATTGCCACAGGCAAATTTGGTTAATGATTCCACAAAAATATCAGCATAGGGTTTTAAGTCTAAATTGTATGGTGTTGCCAAAGTCGAATCCACGACCAAAGGAATATGATAGTGTCTGCACAATGCACTTAATCGTTTTAAATCTACCATTTGAACCAAAGGATTAGTAGGCACTTCAGTAATAATGGCTGAAATTTCAAAACCGTTTTGTATTAAATAGTTTTCAAGTGCATCCAAATCATTAATATTGTAAAAGATTTTTGAGTTTTTAAAGTGATGTTGTACAATATTCATCGTATCCAAATACAACCAACCAAACTGTACCAAAATCGTACGTCCATGACACGCTTGTATGGCTTTTAAACCTTTTAAAACTCCATAAATTGCATTCATCCCTGAAGGAGCTAAACAGATGTTTTCTTTGGGTTGCCCATACGCGTTGCCTAATGCACTTACCACTGTATCGTATGCAGTGGTTACACTTTCATACTCTTCTTGTTGAAGTTGTGAAATAAGCTTATGTTCATATAGATATCTTTGGGCAAATCTTGAAGAGAGGTTACAGCCCACATGCTGAATAAACGTCAATACTTTTTGCAATTGAGAGGTCTCGTTTAAAACCAAAATTACACCAAAAGGCTCATCGATTTTAAACGGATTGTGAATAAAATATTTTTCACTGACAATTTTGACCGCTTTTTTAGAACTTAATAGTACCACTTCATAACAAGCAGGAACTTCATATTTTTTCTTTAAAAACTCAGCCATAAGTTTTAAATAGGGGTGCAATATAAATCTAGGGTAACCGCTTTTGATTTTTTCTTTGATTTGAGAAGTTTGTTCTTCATAGTCAATGACATCTTGCAGTGTTGGCATGGAAACTGAAACAGCATGAACATTATTTACAGGAAGTGTCTCCCCACACGCTATTGGCTTAAAAACTGTTGTTGACATTTATTTTAGTGCTTGTTTAATATCTTCAATTAAATCTTCTACATTTTCCAAACCAATGGAAAAACGAACCGTACTGTCACTGATACCAATGGCAGCTAACTCCTCTTTAGAGAAACTGGCATGCGAAATTTTAGCAGGAATTTCAACTCGAGAATCGGGACTTCCAAAAGAACACTTCTCACCAAATATTTTGGTGTTTTCAATAAATTTTTCTGCCAACTCTACGCTTTTAAAATCAACGGTAAACACAGCAGGAATATATTTCATTTGCTCTTTTGCCAAAGCATACTGAGGATGATTTAATAAGGCTGGAAAGTTAATTGACTCAATATAACTTTGTTGCTCTAAAAAATCAATAATCTCTAAGGCAATTTTTAAATGCTCTTCCATTCGTATTTTTAATGTAGGTAGACCTAAAGAGATTAAAAATACATCCATCGGATTTTGGCTTCTTCCATGTGCATTAGCATAATAGTGCAACTCTTTGGCTAACTCTTGAGTTTTTGCCACAATAGCACCTGCAACTACACTTCCATGTCCACTGATATATTTTGTAGTAGAAAACAAAGAAAAATCTGCTCCTAAATCTAATGGTTTTTGAGAAATAAATGTCGCCAAGGAATTATCTACTGCAAACAAAGCATGGTATTGTTTACATAATCTTGAAACCACTTTTAAATCAATTATTTTTAATCCTGGATTCGTAGGTGATTCACATAATACTAAATCGATAGGATTATTTTTTAAAATATTTTCTAAAGTTTCATGTTCTAAAAAGTTGGCAAAATGAACGGTAATATTGTATTTGTCTTTGAATATTTTTAATAAACGAAAGGTTCCACCATAACAATCGGCTTCAACTAAAATATGTGAATTGGCTTTTAAAACGGTTTCAAATAACAAAGCAACCGCTGCAATACCCGTGTGAGTACATACACATCCTGCAGCATTTTCTGCATGGGTAAAAAAGTTTTCTAAAACCTCTCGTGTAGGATTATCACTTCGGGTGTAATCATAGATTTTATCGCCATTTTGTTTTTTTAAATCAAATGTTCCTGTGTTATAAATAGGGAAATGAGAAGGTGCATACGGATCTTTAATAGTAGAAAACTCTTGAAGATGAGCCAATGAAGTTTCAATATTGTTGTACATATAATTCCTAAAAAATTTTTAGGAATTATATCGTATTGGCAATTAGTTTATGATTTATATAATCACAACTTATTATTTACACCCGCACCCACCGCTTTTGTGGTCGTGGTTGTGTTGTGGTTTAGATGCACCTGCTGTTGAACAAGCACTTACACCTGGAGGTGTTGTTGGTTGGATTTCGGCATTACTTGCTCCTCCATTGGCATTGACATTGTCAATTTGAGCAATTAAGTTTTCTGCTGCTCTCATATATCGTTTTCCTGATTGACTTTGCGGATAGTGATACACGATTGGTTTACCTTCATCTCCACCTACTCGAATAGCTGGCTCAATTGGAATGTTGGCTAAAACTTGTGTTCCATATGTTTTTGCTAATTCTTCACAGGTTCCTTGACCAAAAATATCTGATTCTGTTTGGCAATTTGGACAAATAAAGCCACTCATATTTTCAACAATTCCAGCAATGGGGATATGAAGTTTCTTGAACATATCTAAGCTTCTTCTTGAATCATCTAAGGCAACGTGTTGTGGTGTTGTTACGTTAACTCCAGCTGTTACAGGAACACTTTGTGCTAAAGTTAATTGAGCATCCCCTGTTCCTGGAGGCATATCGATAAATAAAATATCCAATTCTTCCCATAAAATATCACGTAAGAGTTGTTCAATGGCTTTCATAATCATAGCCCCTCTCCAAATCAGAGCTTGACCTTCATCCATCAGTGAACCCATAGACATAACATCAACTCCATACGCTTTAAATGGTTTTGCTTTATTTCCAACCACTTCAACTTCAAGTCCTTGTAAACCCATCATTCGAGGAATATTTGGACCATAAATATCGGCATCTAAAATCCCTACTCGTTTACCTTGCATCGCAGCTGCAACGGCTAAGTTTACTGTCGTAGTTGATTTTCCTACTCCCCCTTTTCCTGAACTGACCATTACAAAGTTTTTAATTTGAGGAGCAACATTTTTACCGCTCATTGAATTGCTTTGTTGTTTGGGTGCTTCAGGTTTTTTTATTGCAACGGCAATATTAGTAAATCCTAATTTTCCTAGACAGGCTGTAATATCTGCTTTTAATTTGTTTTCAACCTCAGCAGAACTTGAAGTAATTTCTAAATGAATAGCACAACTTTGTGCGTCGACGATTTCAACTTCTTTTACAAAACCAAAATCCATAATTGATTTTTGGAATCCCGGATATACTACCGATTGAAGTTCATTTTTAATATCAGAAACTGTTGCCATATTTCTTCCTTTTTATAAATTTTTCGTATTATAATTTAAATAGGATAATTTTTGTCTTAATTTAAACATTTAAATTAAAAAGTTTTTAAAATTAGTAAATTTTCTTTTACCAAAATATTATTATAATAAAAAAAGCCTTGCGTACGCAAGGCTTTTAACTATTTGCTTCCCATTGTTACAGGGTGGGCTTCAACGATTTGTTGAGTGATTTTGTATGAACAAAATTTGGGTCCACACATCGAACAAAACTCGGCTTCTTTAAATACATCTTGAGGAAGTGTTTCATCGTGATATTCTCTGGCTCTATCTGGGTCTAAGCACAATTCAAATTGTCGGTTCCAGTCAAATCCGTATCTGGCATCTGACATTTCATCGTCTCGTACTCGTGCATCTTTTCTTCCTCTGGCAATATCTGCTGAGTGCGCTGCAATTTTATACGCAATAATTCCTTCTCGAACATCTTTTGCATTGGGTAATCCTAAGTGCTCTTTGGGTGTTACATAACATAACATCGAAGCTCCATGCCAACCACCCACAGCTGCTCCAATAGCCGAACTGATATGGTCATATCCCGCAGCAATATCTGTTGTCAATGGTCCTAAAATATAAAACGGTGCTTCATGGCAATATTCTCGCTCAATTTTCATATTTCTTTCAACTTGATTTAAAGGCACGTGTCCTGGTCCTTCAATCATCACTTGAACATCTTTTTCCCACGCTCTTAACGTTAATTCTCCTAAGATTTTTAACTCACTTAATTGGGCTTCATCTGAAGCATCAGCTAAACAACCAGGTCGTAAAGAATCTCCTAATGATAAAGAAACATCGTATTTTCTACAAATATCTAAGATATCATCGTACGCTTCGTAAAATGGATTTTCTTTGTGATAATGCATCATCCAAGAAGCCATTAACGAACCTCCACGTGAAACGATTCCCATTTTTCGTTTTGCGACATGAGGCATAAATTGCAGTAAAAATCCTGCGTGTATCGTAAAGTAACTTACCCCTTGTTGGGCTTGTTTCTCAAGTGTTTTAAGCATCGCTTCAATCGTTAAATTATTGATATCGTTTCCACAATCATGAATGATTTGATAAATAGGCACTGTTCCTACGGGTACACTTGAGTGAGAAATTACTGCTTCTCGAATGGCATCAAGGTCACCACCCGTACTTAAATCCATAATCGTATCTGCACCATATTTTAAACATACATCAACTTTTTCAATTTCACCGTTAATATCACTTGCCAATGCCGATGATCCAATGTTGGCATTAATCTTACACGTTGAAGCAATACCAATTGCCATTGGCACTAAATTTCTATGGTTTACATTTGCGGGAATAATCAATCGTCCTCGAGCAATTTCACTTCTTACTAACTCAACATCTAGTTTTTCAATTTTTGCTACATATTCCATATCAGGTGTTATAATGCCTTTTTTGGCATAATACATTTGCGTTCTAACTTCATCATTTTTATGATTATCTAGCCAATCTCTCATACATAAATCCTAATCTAATTTTTCAAAAATTATAGCGAATTAAAATTAGAAAACCTTAATTATTAAAACTAAATTGTGTTTATTATCTTTATGGGTTTCATTTTGTATTATTTAAACCTAAAATAAACAAATTAACTTTTATACAGAGTAAAGGTTAAGCTTATTTTTATTAAAATATGTAACTTTTTTACACAAAGGAGTGATATTGAGTGACATTACACTGGTAATGCTGTGTGCTGGGAGTTCTTCTCGGTTTGGACTGAAACCCAAAAAACAATGGTTAAGAACAGAACACACCCCTTTGTGGCTATTTGTAACAAAAAGATTATCTTCGTATTACTCTTTTGCAAATGTTATTGTCGTATCTGCTGTCGAAGAGCTTAACTATATGCAAAACTTTGAAGACTCTTTTCTTTATGTCGCCGGAGGCAAAACTCGCCAACACTCCATGCAAAATGCACTTAAACACGTTACTACCCCGTATGTCATGATAAGTGATGTTGCTCGAACGTGTGTTCCACAAACGGTTATTGAAAATTTAATTGCTCAAAAAGGGAATGCCGATTGCATTGTTCCTTACTTAAATGTGAGTGATACCGTGGTGTATGAAACACAAACCATCAATCGTGAAGCCGTAAAACTGATACAAACCCCTCAGCTTTCATTGACTTCTGTCCTCAAAGATGCCTTAAATACGCCTCTTGAATACACAGATGACAGTTCAACCATTAAAGCTTTGGGAGGAACTGTTGCATATGTACAAGGCAGCAATGAATCAAAAAAACTCACTTTTGAAACCGATTTAAAAGAGATGAGTTGTTTAAAACCACCTGCGTCAACTCACTTTACTGGTACGGGGTTTGATATCCATCCGTTTGAAGAGGGAAAACCCATGGTTTTAGGTGGTGTACAAATCGATGTGCCTTATGGGTTTAAAGCCCACAGCGACGGTGATGTATTGATTCATTCGGTTATTGATGCGTTGCTAGGGGCTTGCGGAGCAGGTGATATTGGCGAGTTTTTCCCTGATACCAATGAAGCGTATAAAAACATTGACTCAAAAAAGTTGTTGAGTACTATTGTTGAGTTTATTGCCCATGTGGGCTATGAAATTGTTAATATTGATGTCACTATTATTGCTCAACAACCCAAAATCAATCCCTATAAGCAACACATTAAAGCCTCACTGGCTTCTTTGTTACACATTGAAAAACCTTTTGTAAATATTAAAGCTACCACGGCTGAGAAACTGGGCTTTATTGGACGAAAAGAAGGTGTAGCCGTACAAAGTATTGCTGCATTAAATTATTATAACTGGAAAGCATTATGAATATATTAATTATTGAAACTGACGTTTATTTGGCACAAAAAGTGGTCTCACGACTCCTTGATGATGGACATTCCTGTGTCTATGTTGAAACAGCGGATGCCATTCCAACAGCGGATAACAACTTTGATATTGTATTGCTTTCTACTTCCATGCCAGGTATTAATAGTACGGAAATCATCAAACGCTTTTCAGACTCAATTTTCATTTTGTTGGTTTCATATATCAGCGATGAAACAGTAACTGACCCCATTAAAAGTGGGGCAAAAGATTATATTATTAAGCCGTTTATTATGGATGAACTCTTACGAAAAATTTATCACTTTCGAGATTGTCGACAACTCAAACGAGAACTGAGCACCATGAAGAGTTATTTGGAATTTATTTTTAGAGATTTGGATATGCCCAAAACGAATCTCTTTTTTGAGCTGCCGTTACTTGTCGAAACAAACTCTCAAATGTGTGTGGATAAAATTGCGTTTGACTTTGCATTTAAATTGAATACTACGATTAAATTTATCTCCTTATCAAAAGACAATTGGCAAAAAGAGATACAAAACACTACCAAAGAGTTACTCTACTTAACCGATTATCATACCCTTAAAAAAACCTCTAAAGATATTGTCAATACATTAATAGAAGATAAAAAATGTATTATTTGTTCATTGGAAAATGAAAACGATTTCCCTTACCATAAAGGGGAATTGAAGAAAAACGATGTCGTGGTTATCAATGATAATATTATGACCATTAACGACTATGTTAAACTTATGGTCGTCTCATTTCAAAATAAATATCCCGACACGGAACTTTCAAAGAAATTGGGAATTTCCAGAAAATCATTGTGGGAAAAACGAAAAAAACTTAATATCGAAAAGAAAAAATAAGGAACACACTTTGCGAAAACTATTTTTAACTGTTTTTTATACAGGCAATAGCCCCATAGCTCCGGGAACAGTAGGAAGCTTATTGGCACTTATTTTAGGCTTGGGCTTATTACAATATATTTCTGACTCAAATCTTTTTATGCTCTCTATTTTAATCACCGTTATTGCCGTTAAACAAATCAATATCTATGAAAAAGAGGTTGGCGCACACGATGGCAAAGAAATCGTCATCGACGAACTTGCAGGAATGTGGTTGGCATTAAGTATTTGTAATATCACCAATGAGAATATGCTCTACTTAGCCCCCTTAGCCTTTATCTACTTCCGACTTTTCGATATTTGGAAGCCCTCAATTATTGGGCGAATTGATAAAAATGTAGAAGGTGGTTGGGGAGTTATGGGCGATGACTTAGTTGCCGGTATTGCTGCAGGTGTTGCTGCGAGTGCAACATATCAACTTCTAATAAAATTCATTATTTAAATAATGAAAAATACTAAAAAAGAACTTGTTATTGGTTTTCTTTTAATTATAGTTCTATTAGTATTTTTTGCTTTTATAATTAACACTATCGTTGAATATTTTAAAGATGTTAAAGCAGAAACTGTTTTAACAGTTTTTGCCACAATGTTTACTGTTCTTCTATCTCTTTTTGGTATTGTTTACACACAAAAACAAATTAAAGTAAGAGAAATTGAAGAAGCCCATCGTGTTAAAAAGATTGAAATATACAATAAATTTATTACAATTTCAACTAATATGATTGCTGCTGATAATCCTAAAATTCCTTCTATTAAGCCTTATAAGGAAGAAGAACTTATTACTCAAATCTTTCAATTTAAGAAAGATTTATTGTTGTGGGGTTCGCCTAAAGTTATCTCAGCGATATTAGAATTTGAAAATAGTGCCAAGAACAACTCTCCATTAATACTTGCTTCAATAAATAATTTATATCAATCAATGAGAGAAGATATTGGTTTATCAAATAAAAAATTAAAAAAACATGAATTAATTAAAATATTTTTATCGGATCCTGAAGAAGTTGAAAAGCTTATCCAAAATAGTGAAAAAGTTTAACGTTTTGTGTAAGGTCAAGGCGAAGTTTAAAATTTGAGAGGAGCGTACACATAAGTACGTGACGAACAAATTTCAAACTTCAACGCAGAGATTGCGCAAAAAAGGTGAACTATTTCACTATTTTTGCGAACTCTTTGAAGATATATTTACTTTCATGTGGCCCTGGACTGGCTTCTGGATGATGTTGCACAGAAAAGACGGGTTTATTATTATATTTTACCCCTTCAATCGTATTATCAAATAAATTTATATGCGTCACTTCGGCAATATCTTTGATGCTGTCTGGAACATTATAGTTGTGATTTTGCGCTGTAATTTCTACTATTTTAGTTACAGGATTGGCTACTGGATGGTTACCACCGTGTTGACCAAATTTGAGTTTATAGGTGTCGTGCCCATGTGCAATTGAAAGCATTTGGTGACCTAAACAAATTCCAAACATGGGGATGTTTTTGTCAATGAGTTTTTGCACTTGTGCTTTTTCATTTTTCAGTGTTAAAGGATCACCTGGTCCATTGGATAGAAAAATACCACCAATCTCTCCTGCTTCAAAACGTGCAATTAAATCATCTGCTTTAAAATTTGAGGGGATGACTTCAACTTCTAATCCTGAAGCTACTAGCTCATTTAAAATATTTCTTTTTACTCCAAAATCCAATACTACAACTTTTTTATCACTCATAACAGCTTTGTTGTATTGCATTTTTATATGATTCCAAGCCCCTGATTTATGAATATAGGCCTCTTTGGTTGAGACTTGTTCAATGTAGTTAATCTCTTCAATTCTTGGGCTTTTTGCTAACGTATTTGCTAACTCTTCTTTTGATGAAATTTCAGTTGATGCAATCATCATCATAGAACCTTCATCTCTTAACATTTTGGTTAAGTATCGTGTATCGATATCACAAATTCCTAAAACACCATACTCTTTTAATAAAGCATCTAAATCACCTTGCGCTCTAAAATTTGAGTATTCATGATGATAGTTTCGAACCAATACCCCTTTGCAATGAGCTTTGGTACTTTCCATATCGTCTTTGTTGACACCCACGTTTCCAATTTCTGGCATAGTAAATGTGATAAATTGTCCTGCGTAACTTGGGTCAGTAATAATTTCTTGATATCCAGTTAATGAAGTATTAAATACGATTTCTCCAACACTTGTTCCTGTTGCACCAAATGAATTCGCTTCCAGAAATGTTCCATTTTCTAAATATATCCATACCTTTTGCATATTACATCAATCCTCTTTTAATTAGTTCTTCTTCATACAGTCTTTGATAGACCAAATCATACTCTTCTGTTCCGGGTATTAATTTTCGTTTATAATTTTTAATCTTTTTAAATACGGTTTCATCCGCCTCTTCAAATCCTTTGATAAATTCATCAATTGAAGCAAAAATTACATTTTTTACTTGATTATCTGAAACCGTATAATGAATAAAATCTTCTTCCCATAAATAGTCTAAAATTTTGTGTGCAATATCTGAAAATCTGTCTTCATTGTTTAAAATCACACCCGCTTCATTTGCCATTCGTTTTTTTGCCATCCAAAAAAGTTGTCGATAATCGGCATTATAAAACTCTATACTCTCTTCTTGACTTCGAAGCATTTCATCAACTTTTTCGTCTAAATCCAATTCTCTTTCGATGTCTTCATCTAAAATACGTTCTACCTCTTTGGCAATACTCTCTTTGGTTTTTCTAATTTCAACAAATGGACAATTGACCAAGTCTCTTGAAATTCTTCTTGAAATATAGGGTGTATGATGCAATTTCATTTTCATTTGTTTATCCTCTTATTATAGTATCGGCTCTCTCTGGAGAGGTTGAAATAATTCCCACTTTCACACCTGTTACTTCTTCTATGGTTTTGATATACTCTTTCGCATTTTGCGGCAATTGGTCAAACTCTCGAATACCCACAACACTTTCCCATCCGTCAATCTCTTTATAGATAGCTTTAGCTTCTTCTAAATGTGTTGGAACATAGTTGATGATTTCTCCATTAACTTCGTATGCTACGCACACTTTAATGGTTTTAAAGCCATCCAAAACGTCCAGTTTCATCAAAGCCAATTGGTCACAACCGTTGAGTCTTGAAGCGTGTTTTACTGCAACCGCATCAAACCAACCACATCGTCTTTTTCTTCCTGTAGTTGTACCAAACTCTTTTCCAACGCTCGCCATGGTATCTCCATCAACACCAAAATCTTCACTTGGAAATGGTCCATTACCTACTCGTGTACAATACGCTTTTGTAATTCCTGTAACTATTCCAATATCTTTTGGATTAATTCCAAGCCCCGTACATGCTCCTGCACTTACTGTACTAGAAGAAGTTACATAAGGGTATGTTCCATGGTCGATATCAAGCATGGTTCCTTGCGCACCTTCTAAAAGAATCTTTTTATTCTCATCTAAGGCTTTCCACACCATATTTGTCGTATTGGTAATAAATGGCGTTAATTTTTCACTGTATGCTGACAACTCTTCTAAAAGCGCTTCTTTGTTGGGTGTTTCAATGGCTAATACATCAAAAATTGCTCTGTTTTGTTCAAAGTACTCAATGATTTTATCGCATAAGTTACTTGGGTTAACCAACTCACCTACTCTAAATCCTACTCGATTGATTTTATCTGAATACGAAGGCCCAATTCCTTTTCCTGTTGTACCAATGGCTTTATCGCCTTTAAGTCTCTCTTTGGCTTGATCAATTAAGGCATGATAAGGCAAGTTTAAGTGAGCTTTGTCTGAAATATACAATCGTCCTTCAAGGTTTTCAAATTGGCTCATCTCTTTGATGATAGATTCAGGTGATAAAACAACCCCATTTCCAATGATATTAACCGCTTTTGGATTTAAAATTCCCGATGGCACTAAGTGTAAGGCATATCTTACCCCATCAACCCAAATGGTATGACCCGCATTGTGTCCACCTTGACTTCTGCATACCACATCATACTTTTGGGCAAGCATATCTACGATTTTTCCTTTGCCCTCATCGCCCCATTGAATTCCTACAATTACATCTGCTTTCATTTTAATCCTCTAAAACTTTTAATAAATTATCCGTATATAAGGCAAACCCTAACGAGTTCATCCCTTCACTTTTATAACTTCCCCCATTACAAAGTGTTAAATTCTTCTCAATTACTCTGTAATAAATGTCATCATAATATTTCATGCAACCATAATACAAAGGAGCTATGACTATATTTTCATACTCAATATTTGAAACCACATCCAATAGTTTTTCCAATTCACTTTTGATTGAAATGGGTGCAATGGCAATGGCTTCTTGCAAATTTTGACTGCTTTTAACCTTGATTAAGGCGTTAAGCCAAGCAATATTTAAATCAAACAGTGTTGCAATCTCACCGTTTTTAAACAGTTCAATATCAAGGTTTAATTCGTTGCATACCAACTTTGGAATATTGATATTACTGATTTGCATAATTGGCGCAATACTAAGTCTATTTAACACGGTTGCCGTTAAATTAATAATATCCCCAATATTGTTGTGGTTAATCCATTCACATCCGATTTGATAATCTTCAGAGGAAGGATACGTAAACACAGGTTGAATATAAAACCATTTTTTATGGCTTGTTGTTCGACCCAATCGTTTTGTAATGATTCGCACGACATCCAAAGTTGAGTCGGCTCTAAGGGCAACTTGTTCATTTTGTTCATCAAAAAAAGTAATGAGTTTTCTGTCATTTTCAATGCTTTGATGCTGCGAATAAGAAAAGTTAGGTGTAATCACCTCTTCAAAGCCATTGCTGTATAAAATCTCGCTGACTTTGTTTTCTAAGTCTCTTTTCTTTTTTGCCGTTTTTCCAAAATATAGCCGACTTCCTTTTGGAATTTCGTGTTCAAAAATCATTACTCTCCTTTGAACATAGTTTGTGCAAATATTTTGTTTGCTGTTCCGTCAAATGCTCGAACACCTAACTCATCTAATGCCAATTCTACTGCATTTACTGCCCAAGAAGCTTCAAAATCTTCCACCAATCCCATATGATTGATTCTGAAAATTTTACCCGCTAAGTGGTCTTGACCACCTGCTATGTTGACATTAAATTTGTTCTTTAAAATTTTTCTTATCGCACTTGATTGTTCAGTATAAATAGTCGTCATAGCCTTCGCAGGAGTTTTTGGATAAATCTCCATTCCAATGCCTTTTAAAGCCTCTTGCGTTGCTTTTGCTCGTAAGGCTGTTTTGGCATACAAGTTATCAAAACCATCTTCTTTGATTTTTTCTAAAATTGCTCCAAGTCCAATAATCAACGTCGTTGCTGCTGTCCAAGCTGTGGTGTTGGTTCGTTGTTTTTTAATTTCTGTGGCTAAATTAAAATAATATCCCTTAGCGTGTGATTCAATTTTAGCAACGGCATCATTTGATAAACCAATCATCGCAAGACCCGGAGGTAACATCAACGCTTTTTGACTTCCTGTAATAACCGCATCTAAATGGGTCGTATCAATTTTTTCTACCCCAATAGCAGTGATTCCATCTGCAACGATGGTAATATTTTTATTAATTTTTTTAACTTCTTGTGCAATTTGCTCAACAGGATGTCTTAATCCTCCTGCACTTTCACAAATTTGAATAAAAATGGCATCGATGTTCTCATCGTTTTTTACAGCTTCAACAACCGCTTCTACACTTACCGGTGTATTCCATTCATTTTTAATTTCTGTGTAATCGATCTTAAACGCTGCACATATCTTTCCAAATCTCTCACCAAATTTTCCTGAGTTAATGGTCAATGCTTTTTTATGCGTTAAATTCGTTACACACGCTTCCATTGCTCCTGTACCGCTAGAAGCCAACATAACTACTTCTGGCATATCAAAAGCTTCTAATAATAATTCTCTGGTATTTTTAAAGATTGCTTCAAACTCTTCAGTTCTGTGATGAATCGTAACATCAGCCATCGCCTTTCTTACAAATTCAGGTACTGGAGTTGGACCTGGCGTTAATAGCATACAATATCCTTATTTCATTAGTCTTTAGTAAAACGGGATATTTTATCGAAATGTTGATTATGAAAAGTTTAAAGGGGAAAGTGACGAGTGAAAAGTAACAAGTGACGAGAGATTTACTCGTCACTTGTTACTTGTTACTAAATATACTCAACGCCTTTAGCGCCAGTTTCGATTTGTCCAATGATGTAGCCATCGGTATTGGCAAGCACGGCATCCACATCTTTTGGATTAACCACTAAAATCATTCCTACACCCATATTGAATGTTCGGAACATCTCATCTTGTTCAACATGTTTACTCATAAATTCAAAAATAGGAAGAACCCGAATCGCATCTCGAGTAATTACGGCTTTTAAATTATCGGGTAACACACGAGGTAAGTTTTCAGTAATTCCTCCTCCTGTAATATGGGCTAATGCATTGATTTTATCTTTGTTGGCTTTGAACTCTTTGACATAAATTCGTGTGGGTTCAAGCAAAACATCAATCAGTTTTCTTCCGTGAAAATCGTCTTCAAATTTCATTCCCAATTTTTCAATTAAGAGTTTTCTAACCAGTGAAAAACCGTTTGAGTGAACGCCTGAACTTGGCAACGCAATCAATGTATCACCCGCAGCAATTCTTTCCACTCGGTTTAACTCTGATTTTTCTGCAATTCCTACACAAAATCCTGCTAAGTCAAAATCACCTTCTTTGTACATTCCTGGCATTTCAGCCGTTTCACCACCCACTAAGGCACACTCACTTCGAATACACCCCTGGGCAATCCCAGCTACGACTTGTGTCGCTTCTTCCACATTCAGTTTTGCGGTGGCATAATAGTCTAAGAAGAAAAGAGGCTCTCCAAAATTACACAATAAATCATTGGTACACATGGCAACCAAATCAATTCCCACTGTGTCAAATTTTTGTGAATCAATTGCCAATTTAAGCTTGGTACCCACACCGTCTGTTCCTGATAAAATCACAGGTTCTTTGTACCCTTTTGGAAGTTCAAATGCCCCAGCAAATGAACCAATTCCTCCCAAAACACCTGGTATCATAGTAGATTTTACAAGCGGTTTGATGTTTTCTACAAACGAATTTCCTGCATCAATATCTACCCCTGCATCTTTATAGCTTACTGTCGCCATTTCATCCCTTTTTTGTTGCAAATATTCATCTTGACTTTAAAATTACGTATAAAATTTTGTGCTAACCGAATATTTTTATATACTTTAAAATTTTTTGGGTATTATAACGAAAATTTAATAAAAGATAAGGACTTTAACCATGTCAAGCATAGAAAATAAACATTTTGCTTTTAATGAAATGATGACGCACATTCCTTTGTGTACACATAAAGAACCCGAAAATATTTTAGTTGTGGGAAGCGTTGATGAAGAGTTTAAAAAAGAAGTTGCAAAACACAAAGTAACCGTAGAATATGGTGATACTTCGATTATCACTTCAAAAAATGAAAAAAATATTGATGTAATTATTTTAGCTTCGGGAAATTTAGATGAATTGTTATTGGCCAATATTCAAAAAGTTTTAAAAGACGATGGTGTTTTAGCCTTTGTAAGTGAAAGTTTTAACAGCGATGAAGCCAAGTTAAAAGCAGATTTGACTTTAGTAGGAAGCCAATTTTGGATTGCAATGCCTTATAAATTCAACCATACAACGGCAATTTTAGCTTCTAAAAAATATCACCCAACAGCGGATATTGTTTTACAAGTGTCTGACCTCTTAGATGATGTCAATTATTACAGCACAGAAGTACACCATGCTTCATTTGTATTTCCATCGTATATCCACAGAAAACTCACTGGAATTGCAAAACGATAATTTAAGAATTTAATTGATTGATTTATTGTACAATTGCGTATGAAAAATAGAACATTTACACACGCAATTGCTTTAACAGGAGGAATTGCAACGGGCAAAAGCACCGTTTGCAGCCTCTTGAGACTTCATGGATTTCTCACCATAGATGCCGATAAAATTGCTCATAAACTTTTAGATGAACACCATAAAGTCATTGCTTCGATGTTTGGTGAACACTATGTTCAAGAAGGAAAAGTTTTACGTAAAGAGTTAGGAAAAATCATTTTTTCAAACGAAGAAGCCAAACTTAAACTTGAAGCATTTATTCATCCTTTAATCAAAGAAGAGATTGAAAAAGAGGCTGCGATTTTTGAAGCACAAGCCAAGCCTTATTTTATCGATATTCCTTTGTTTTTTGAGAAAATGCACTACCCCATTGAAAGAAGTGTTGTCGTTTATACCCCAAAATCTTTGCAAATAGAACGACTCATGAAGCGAGACAATATCAGTGAAGAAGAAGCCCTTTTAAAGATTTCCAATCAAATGGATATTGAGAAGAAAAAAGAGTTAGCCACATTTATCATTGATAATTCAAGTAGCTTAAAAAACTTACAAAACGAGGTTGAAAACCTAAAGGAAAAACTATTATGACTTACGCTAAATACAGTGCCAGTGGCAATGATTTTGTCATTTTTCACACCTTTATAGAAAAAGATTATTCCTCCCTTGCCATTGAATTATGCAACCGAACACAAAGCATTGGTGCGGATGGATTAATTGTCTTAGTTCCCCATGAAAGCTATGACTTTAAATGGTTATTTTATAACAGCGATGGAAGTGTTGCCTCTATGTGTGGCAATGGTACACGAGCATGTGCCCATTATGCGTACACTCATGGATTAGCCTCAAAACAGATGACGTTTTTAACAGGCGCAGGGACAATTGAATGTAACGTTGAAAATGACGTTGTACAAACCCAATTAACCCCACCAAAAATTATCAACGAAAGCTTTGAAGAAGAGAGTTTCACGTGGTTTTTATGTGATACGGGTGTTCCTCACTTAGTTGCACTAGTTGATGACTTGAATGTATACAATAAAGAATTGGCTCGAAATTTACGTTTAAAATACAATGCCAATGTAAATTTTGCTAAAATAGAAGATAAAAAAATTTATGTACGCACCTTTGAACGTGGCGTTGAGGATGAAACGTTGGCGTGTGGAACAGGTATGGCAGCGTGTTTTTTAAGAGCCAATTTATTGGGTCTTGTTGATGACACTGCATATGTGTATCCCAAAAGCAACGAAGAACTCACCTTAAGTAAACATCAAGAGACCCTTTTATTTAAAGGCTCAGTTAAACATATTTTTACAACAACCCTATAATAAATTAAACCAAAAGGAAAATCATGGAATTTAGTGCCCCATTAAAATCTGACTCAATCAAAATTATGCTTTTAGGAAGCGGTGAATTAGGAAAAGAAGTTGTCATAGAAGCTCAACGATTGGGAATCGAAACCGTTGCAGTGGACAGTTACAACAATGCTCCTGCACAACTTGTTGCCAATAAATCGTATACGATTAATATGAAAAATAAAAATGAATTACTCGATGTAATACGAAGAGAAAATCCTACGTATATTTTACCTGAAGTAGAAGCGATTAATATTCAAGCCCTGTTTGATGCACAAAATGAAGGATTTCATGTTATTCCCAATGCCGATGCTGTAAATAAAACCATGAACAGAAAAAACATTCGAGAGTTTGCTGCTGTAGAATTAGGACTTCCAACAAGTCAATATGAATTTGTTACCACATTTGAAGCCTTACAAGTTGCGGCTTCAAAAATTGGTTTTCCTTGTGTGATCAAACCTGTTATGAGCAGTTCAGGGCATGGACAAAGTGTTGCAAGAACGCCTGATGACTTACAAAAGTCTTGGGAAATGGCAAAAGAAGCCCGAGGAGATGCCAGTGAACTTATCGTGGAAGAGTTTATCACATTTGATTATGAAATCACGATGTTAACAGCCAGACATGAAACACAAACCGTATTTTGTGAACCTATTGGGCACATTCAAAAAGACGGGGATTATATCTTCTCTTGGCAACCTATGGATATGAGCGAAATTGCCAAAGCAAAATCCCAAGAGATTGCTAAAAAAGTTACCGATGGTTTAGGTGGACGAGGAATTTTTGGGGTTGAATTATTTGTCAAAGGAGATGATGTTTATTTCAGTGAAGTAAGCCCACGACCCCATGACACAGGAATGGTGACGATGATTACACAAAGTCAAAGTGAATTTGCTTTGCATGTGCGAGCTGTTTTAGGATTGCCTTTGGATTATGTGGATTATGGATGTGGTGCAAGTGCTGCGTATAAAGCCAAAGAAGATACCTTTAATCCCATTATTGATATTAAAAGTGCTGCATTTACACAAAACTCATTTGTAAGAGTTTTTGGAAAACCACAAAGTCATGTAGGAAGAAGAATGGCAGTAGCGCTGACTTTTGATAAACAAAGCAGTCAAGTGGCATTAGACAAAGCCAAAGAGTTAATTAAAGAATTTAGCGACAAATAACATCTAATATTAAATTAATTTAAGTTGTCATATAATGCGTGACATTTAGACAACGAGGAGTTTTTATGAAAAAAGTTTTACTCTCAACAGCTTCTGCACTTTTTGCCGTTTCTGTTTTATTTACAGGATGTTCAACAAAAGAAGAATCCATTCAAGCCGATATGACCTATGTAGATCCAGAATTTCAAGGCGCACCCAAATGGGTCATGGTTCCTGAAGTTACAGGATTTGTAGCTGAAGTAGGAAGCGCACCCAAAAATGCAGCCGACGACAAAAGCTTCCAGAGAGCTGAAGCCATGGCAAATGCCAGAGACAATTTAGCGCGACAAATCAGCATTAACGTGGACAATATGTTTAAATCATTTAAAGCGGCCACAGGAAGTGGTACCGATGCAACATTTGATCGTTCAAGCGAAACCGTATCGAAACAAATTGCTTCTCAAACACTCAATAACACGGTGGTAAAAGATACGTGGATCAGCCGAAATGGGAATCTTTATGTTCTTATGGCTATTGATACCAATTCGGTCATTGCAACAACAGAAGAAGCGATTAAAACATCATTTAAAAACGATAAAGCGTTATATCAAAAGTTCTTAGCAGCAAAAGCTCAAGATGAACTCGCACAAGAGTTAGAAAAACTCAACAAAGAATAATAGGCATTTTTGCCTATTATACAAAGGCTACTTATGAAAAAAAATCTTTTTTTTATACTTTTTATCTCTGCCATTTTTCTTCACGCGAACAATTTTCAAGACTATTTAAAGCAACAAAATCAAGCCTTTGATGCCTATAAATCAACATTTGAAAAAGAGTTTGAAGCTTATAAAACAGCGTATGATAAAAGTTTAGAGAGTTATAAAAAAGAGATTTTAACCATCTGGCCAACAGCAGAGATTTCTACCAAACACAAATTTATCCAATACAATGAAGATTACAGCTCTAAAAAATCTATTGATTATGAAAAAGAGAATATCGAAATTGAAGTAGTGGCAAAAGATGAACAAGATGCCCGCAATAAAATCCAAATGGCTCTAAACGATTTGGTCGAAGAAGACGTTAAAAATGCCTATGAAAAAGACCAACTTGAACATAAAATCAATTCAACGTTAAAACTAACACCCAAAGTTCAATCCCAAGAAAAACTCATCGGTGATGTTCTTTCACAAGAAGAAAAAAAGAACTTTATAGAAGTCGCAAAGCAAGAACCGTTGACCACCACTTCTTATGAGAATAAAACCATTTACAAACTCAATGTCAAACTTCCCAATGAAACCTTGATAAAAAAAGCCCAACAATTCAAACAAAGTGTCGATGAGTACTCTTCAAAAAATAACATCAATAAAGAGTTGGTATATGCGGTGATTCATTCGGAAAGTTCATTTAACCCAATGGCACGTTCTCATATTCCTGCGTTTGGTCTTATGCAAATTGTTCCTCAAAGTGCAGGTGTCGATACGTATCAATTCTTATACGGAGAGAAAAAACTTTTAAGTGCCGATTATTTGTACAATCCTAGCAATAACATCAAAATAGGTTCTACGTATTTACACATTGTCTATTTTAACTATCTGCGACATATCCATAACCCACTAAGCCGACTTTACTGTTCCATTGCTGCATATAACACCGGAGCTGGAAATGTGGCACGAAGTTTTGTAGGAAGCAATAATATTAAAAAAGCCAGCAAAAAAATCAATACCATGACTCCCGAGGAAGTCTATAAACATTTGATGCGCCACTTACCGTACAATGAAACCAAACACTACTTACAAAAAGTCAATGACCGACGTTTTGTCTATTTAAAACTCATTGAAGACAATACACTATGAAACTCTTGTTTGTATTCTTTACTTTAGCTTGTTTATCGTGGTCAAACGACTATAACTCTTGGCTAAAACAAGAACAACAGCAATTTGCTTCATTTAAAAAAAGTCATGACGAAGCCTTTAGTAATGCCATAAAACAAGAGTGGGAAGCCTTTGAGACGAGTTATACTCTTCCTTTTTATGCCACACCTAAACCAAGTGAACTGCCTCGTTTGGAAGAGGAGTCCAAATTGGATACTTCTTTATTGGAAAATTCTGCTTTGGTCAATGTCAAAATTTCACTCCCTAAAAAAGAACACATTTTTCCTAAAACACCTCTGCCTTTTGTGAAAAAAGAGGATGCTTCTTTTAAAGAGGTTACGGTGGATTTTTATTCTCATACTATCTCTGTAAGCTATAATCCTCATATCGCTTTTTTACTCACTTCGGTTTCCAAAGAGGGCATTGCAAATTTTTGGGAGCGTTTTAGTAAAGTAGATAATCAGCATTTAATCACTCAAATTCAATTTATTGTAGAAGAGTATGGACTCAATGATTGGGCGAGTTATTTGTTTGTCCATAAAATTGGTATGCAAATCTACGGTTTAGAAAATATGGCAAATCTTTTTGCGTGGTATGTTTTGACTCAAATGAATTATGATGTCAAAATTGGCTACACCCAACACCATATCTATTTATTGGCACATATGCAACATAAGTTATTTCAAGTCGCTTTTTTAAACCATCAAGGCACTCAATATTATCTCTTACACCCAACCGGAAGCATACGAATGCAGCAAACCATTTACACCTATAATGCGCATCATCCTAAAGCACAAAAAAGTCTCTCATTTGAATTTAAAAAACCTTTGTTGTTTAACACTCATTATGCCCATAAAGCACTGCACTTTAAATACAATAATCAAGTACATACCATTGAGAGCCAATACAGCACAGATTTGGTTGAGTTTTATAAAACATTTCCCCAATCGGATTATCCCATCTATTTTAATGCCAATAACTCCTCTTTTTTGCACCAAAGTTTACTGCCTTCTTTAAAACCTTTTATCGAAAATAAAACCGAACTTGAGGCTGTTAATATTTTGTTACGGTTTGTGCAAACTGCTTTTGCCTATCAAACCGACAAAGAACAATTTAATTATGAAAAAGTCTTTTTCCCAGAAGAAACTCTCTTTTATCCCTATTCTGATTGTGAAGACAGAACCATTTTATTTGCCTTTTTAGTGAAACATCTTTTACATCTCAATGTTATTGCGTTACGATATCACGATCATATGATTGCTGCTGTTGAGTTTTCAACCCAACCCAAACTTGATGGCATTGTTCATAACAATCGTTACTACACCTTTGCTGATCCAACTTATGTCAATGCCAATATTGGGATGCAAATCCCCAAATATCAGCATCAAAGTTATGATGTTATTGAATAAAGGATAAGCCATCTATTTAATTGATGCTCACGTCATCTCCAACGATGAACTCATGGAATACATTTATACCAATAGGCAAGAAAACTATTATGCTTCTTACGATTTCTCACCCCAATTTTATGTGGATTTATGTAAAAAAGGATTTATTTCAACCTCTTGTATGGATACTAAAAACAAGCAGATATTACTGCCTGAAATGCAGTTTGAATATGCCGTTTTACACTTTGAAAATCTGCATATTTCTCAAAAAGTTCAAAAACTTCTTAAAAAAGCACCCTATGCCTTTACGTGCAATAGACATTTTGAAGAGGTTTTAAATGCTCTTGAAACCTACCATTTGAACAATTGGCTTTGGGGAAAATATCGCCAAATGATACTGCTTCTAAAAGAGCAAGTACATGAAAACTTTGAGTTACTCAGTTTTGAAGTGTGTGACGCACAAAGTAACCAGTTAATTGCCGGTGAGATTGGTTACCGTATTGGTCATGTGTATACCAGTTTAAGTGGCTTTTGTAACAAAGAAAAAACGTATAACAATTGGGGCAAACTCCAGCTGGTGTTGCTGGGGCAATATCTTCAAACCCAAAAATATAATTTTTGGAATTTAGGTCATGCGTGTTTGCCTTACAAAATTGATTTGGGGGCAAACGTATATGCACGAAGCGAGTTTCTAAACTTATGGCATAAAAGCACTCAAAGCGTTTGAATTTCAGATACAATAGTTTTACAAAAAGGATACCCATGCATTGTGAAATCTCTCTTGAAACCAAAATTGATGTTGCGGTTGAAACTCTTTTTGAGTTCCATAAAAATCCCACAAATTTACCTCTTATTACTCCTAAAAATATTCACGTGAGTTTGTTAAAAATTCCTGAACCTTTTGAAGAAAAAGGCGTTGTTGCATTAACCATCACCAAATGGGGTATACCTCAACAATGGGAAGTAGAACTTAACCGTGTTGTTTATCCCACTCTCATACGCGATGTGGCAATTAAAAGCCCCTTTAAACATTTTGTACATGACCATATTTTTAAAGCACTCACCCCAACCTCATCGATGCTGTGTGATAAAATTAACATCACCTTACCGCTTGAACCCTTAAGTCACCTTTTGTTACCTCTCATCAAAAAAGATATTTTGACCATGTTTGAGTATCGCCACAAAACCACCAAAAGAATCCTCGAAAGTATTGCTTAAGGTCAATTGAATTTTTTACTTATTGCATCATTTAATAATTGTTGCGCCATCACGTTCACTTCATGAGCAATTTTGGTAACGTTATTTGCTTCACTTGCATTTTCTTGTGTGACTTTATCCAACATTGACACTGCATCGTTAATTTGTTCAATTCCTTGCATTTGTTCTTTGGAAGCATCAGATACATTATCTATAATTTGAATTGTTTGAGATATATGTTGATTGAGCTGTTTATACCCTTCAATCATCTCATCAGAAATAGTTTTCCCTTCATTGGCTTTAGTATTTGCATCTTCAACTAATTTTTTAATCTCTTTAGCAGCCTCTGCACTTCTTGATGCTAAGTTTCGAACTTCAGCTGCAACTACTGCAAATCCTTTTCCAGCTTCTCCTGCTGTTGCTGCTTCAACGGCTGCATTAAGAGATAAAATATTTGTTTGAAATGCAATTTGGTCAATAACATTAATCGCATCATTTATTGCTGCGACTTTTTCATTAATTTCATCCATTGAAGTAGCCGTTTTAGAAGCTAATTGTTCACCATCAGATACGGATATTTTTACCGTTTGCCCAAGTTCTCCCATTTTAATCGCATTTGTTGCATTATTACGAGTAATACTTGTAATCTCTTCCACTGCTGCCGCTGTCTCTTCTAAAGAAGTCGCTTGTTCATTTGCTTTTGATGAGAGATTATTCATCGATTGATTCATTTTAGTTGAATTACTTTCTAAACTTTTTCCATTATCTAAATTATTTTTTGCACTGCTACTTAATGCTTCTCCTAACGTATTAATCGATTGCATAACTGAAAGCATTTGAGCTTTTACATTGGCTTCAATTGCAATTTTAGGTCGATAATCATCATTTGCATAGGCTGTTAGAGTATATTCAACTTTTTTCATTTTATCTTCAAGTGAAGTAATCATTTCATTAATAATATTTTTCAAATGATTTAAAGAGTCATTGTATGCTTTAGATTCTACTCGTTTTGACATATTTCCTTCAGAGGTCTCTTGAGCAACAATTGAAAGTTCCTCTATAAGTTTATTATCTTCTACGAGTCCATCTTCCATATTTTTAATATACAAATTCACTTCATTTGCAATATCTTTAATTTCATCATTATCTTGAATTTCTATTCTTGAGCCTTTTTTAGCATTAAGATTTTTAATTCCTTGTAATAAAATAGTCAGTTTTTGTGTGAATTTAAGGGACACCAAAATAGATATGATGATAATTAAAAAAGCCACTACAATAAGTACAACGGCAAAATTTGTCATATTTTCTTTCACTTGATTGTGCATTCTTTTATTTGAAATGGTTACCCCTAAATATCCTGCAATATCTCCTTCTTTCCAATTCGTATGACAAGAAATGCAATTTTTCTCAGCAAGAATTTTTTGATAAAAACTTGATGTGTCATCAATTTCATTGATTGAAAAAGCTTTATTATCAACAAAAGTCAATGAACGATCAATCTCATAATGGCATGTATTACAACTTTTGCTTTTATCCATTTTCATATTTTCATGAAAATTCTTTGATTTTTCAGGAGAAGTCTCACTCCAATCACTTCTTAAGTACATGCCATTGGTTTTTTCATATACCATAATATTGGGATTAAAAAATTTACCCTCTAATTTTACAAAGGGTTTACCTACGGTAACTTCATGAGATTTATAGTTTTGATAGCCAGTAGCTGTATACAAAGCTGTTTCTTCTACTCCTTCTAACAAAGCAATATTATTCATGGCAGTTTGAAATGTTTTTCGCTGACCCTTAGCTAAAGAGTCTTTGGTTGTTATATTATAATTATCTAATATGGCAGAACCTTGTTCAAATATCATTGCATCAAGTTCACTTTTTTGAACATAATAAAGAATGATTACAGATATTGTTGAAATAACAATGACACTGCTTACTAAGGGAAAAGCCAATTTAAATAAAATTGATTCAGAAAATCTTTTTTTCATGCTTTTCCTCCTGTAATATAACTGTTTTTAAACTTTATAATAGCTCTTTTATCATTATAGGTGTGCATCATAATTTGTCTTGGAAAATGCTTGCTGGCACAACCAATACATGGATGTCCTGCTTTAATACACGTATTAGTATTGTTATTATGTCCTATTACCATACAATCATTTTTAGTCACTGGTCCTTGGCAACCGAGTTTCAGCATACAGCCTACTTCTCCAATTTTTTTTGCAAAATTCTCTTCTTGGAAATCGGAATAATATAAACATCTTTCATGTACTGTTTGTGAAAAGAATCTAACAGGTCTTCCTTCTCTATCTAATTTAGGTATGGTTTTAAACTTAGCATAATGAAAAATAACATAAATAAGATGCTCTGGTTTCATAGGGCAATTTGGCAGATTAATTACAGGTTTATTAATATTTTTATACCCTAAAAACTTGTCCAGTGCCATTGTTCCTGTCATCATTCCTTCCATTGCTGTAATTCCACCAAAAGCAGCACATGTACCTGCAGCCAAACAAGCTGTAGCATTTTTCCCCATTTGTTCAATCCAGTGTATCATGGGCTTATCACTCATAATACAAGCATGAGGAAGTTTAACAGGAATAGAGCCTTCAACGACCAGTAAATAGTCATTTTTCAACTCTTTGCTACACGTATCTAAAATATCAACTACTTGATGCCCTGTTGCCAATGAAATATCAGGATGATAAACCATATTGGTAAATTTAGTCAAAATATCAACAACCGAAACATCTTCAATATTTAAAAAAGAGGTTGAACAGCCTGAACACGAAGATCCATGTAACCAAACAATATTGGGTTTCGTTAATTTTCCATTTTCCAACGCCAATAAATCTTCAAAGGTAAAAAAATTTGCAGCACCTACAGCAACTACAACCTTAAACATTTTTTTTAAGGCATCTCTTCTTGATAGTATCATCTTCTCCTCCTAATGGACAGAACAGGCTAAACAAGGATCCGTTGAACGCACAATTCGTGCTAATTCAATGGGATTGTCGGGGTCTTTTATTTTTGTACCTATGAGCATTTTTTCAACTGCCCCAGGTGTTCCTTTTGAATCTTTAGGTGAAATATTCCAAGTCGTTGGTACAATCATGTCATAATTTTTTATCAACCCATTTTCATCGGTTTGTATCCAATGTGCCAAGGCTCCTCTTGTGGCTTCTGTTAGTCCATATCCTGAGGCATTTTTAGGCACATCTTTCTCTACAAATGCCACTTCATCGGGTATAACTTTTTCGATATCTTCAAGAAGTTTATCAATAATCAAACTTGAAATTAATGCTCGACATAGATGTCGTCCTAACACTGAATTATAATTTTCAATCGTAATACCCAATTTAGCATTAACGGAATCAACTAAATCAATAAGTTTTTTATTTTTTCCACTTTTGTAGGTATTCACAATTCGAGCAACGGGTCCTACTTCCATAATTTCACCTTTATACCGAGGTGCTCTTGCCCAACTGTATTTTCCATTCTCTTTTTTATGCTCTTCTTTAAATTCTTCATAATCAATAGGGGTTAATTGAGTTGAGCTCATAGGCTTAATATTAGAATCGGGTTTATCTTTGTAGTAAGAATACTGATGGTCTTCAAAAATATGACTTAAGTTCAATTCTTCATATTTTCCATCAATCGTAGCACCTCCTACAAACATGTGGTTTTCACCATTTTCATCTGGAAAATAGGGATAGGAAAGATAGTGTCCATATCCTTGACCCATTTTAAAATATTCTGGAAATTCTTTTGCAACTGCTACAATATCCGTTAAGTAATTCACTGTTATAAAATTTTTTGTTTTTTTAACCAAAGATCGATATTTGGCTAATTTCTCAATCGTAGGAATAGTAGTAACACCACCTGCTTCAATAGTCACACTGTGTGGTGCTTTTCCTCCAAATATAGCTACGGCTTTGGTCAAATCTGCCATTACATGAATTGCTTCTAAATAGTTTTTAATTGCACTGATATTTCTATTGTTGTCTTTAGCATATAAGGCTTTGTATCGTGGTAGAAAGGGGGCTGCTGGGAAGATTTTGTTACTTTTAAGTTCACTTTGAACCCAATTTTTAAGTGCTATAATAGTGTCATCATCATCTTGATACTGTAATATTGCTGTAATATCTATGAAATCCAATGCACTTAAAATATAAAAATGCAAAAGATGGTCTTGCAGTTGATACGCACCAACAATTAGGTTACGTAAAAGTTGCCCATTGTGATTGGGTTTGATTCCCATTGCCATTTCTAACGCTAAAGAAGCTGCTTCAGCGTGTGCATAAGGACACACTCCACATACTCTTTGAGTAACTTGTTGGGCAACTCTTGCATCATATCCAATCAATGCCTTTTCAATTCCTCGAAACATATCAGCTGAACATTTTGCTTCTATTACTACTCCATTTTCAACTTTTGTTTCAAATTTCAAATGCCCTTCAATTCTTGATAAAGGGTCTATCGTAATTTTTTGTGTCCCCATCGTAAGCCTTGTTTTTTATTAAGATAATTTTAGATAAGAAAAAGTTATAGAATATTTCGTTAAATATAAAGTAATGTAAAAGTATTATTAGAGTTATTATATTCATTTAAGTGATATTTATCTTGATATATATCAAGTTTTATGGATTTCTTACATAATTTTTACATTTCTATTTTAATTCTATCTTTAAGCTAATAAATACTAGAATTGTTCAATTAATCACAAAATAGGGGTATAGATGCAAAAAATTGTTTTATTCATTGCTATTTTCTGTATACATACTTTGGCATTTGCACAAGAGGGTCAATTACAAATCATTAAAAACAATAACCTTTTAAAAGTGTGTGTGTGGACAGAATATTATGGCATCTCTTATTTGGATGAACGCACGCAAAAACTCATTGGTATTGACAGCGATTTAGCCGTTCAATTAGCGTATGATTTAAAAGTCAACCTTGAATTTGTACCCAGTTCTTTTGCTACACTTATTAACGATGTTACAACAAATCAATGTCATATTGCAATGTTTGCCATTGGCAATACGGCCCAAAGACGAGAACATTTACGATTTACCACACCTCATTTGCACAGCGATATTTATGCCATTGCGACAAAGTCCAACCAACGTATTGCTCATTGGGACGATATTGATAAAAAAGGGGTCGTAGTTGCTGTGGCAAAAGGGACTTACCATGAGCCTGTTATGAAAGAAAAACTCAAAGACGCCACTCTTTTGGTGGTCAACAGTATGCACGCACGAGAACAAGAAGTACAAGCCGGTCGTGCGGATGTTTTTATGACGGATTATCCTTTTGCCAAACGAATGTTAGCCAAAACATCTTGGGCAAAATTGATTGCACCCACCTCTACGTATCATATCACCCCTTATGCGTGGGCAATGAAACATGCCGATGATGAGTTTTATTATGAAGTTGAACGTTTTATTCAACGTATTAAACAAGATGGTCGTCTTTTAAAAGCTGCTCAAGATAACTCTCTTGAACCTATCATACAACTGCATTAATAAAGAGTTCACTTGAATATAGCCAAACTCAAAGGGATCAGCAAACTTATTATTATTACGTTTTTTATTATTGTTACGCTTATTGGTGGAGTGATGACATCGTTGTCAATTTTAAAAGAGGAAGCCGTCAATGCTAATATTCGTATGGTTAAACTTCAAGCCGATACTTTTTCTGAAAATTTAAGCCAAACCATCAATACCTTGGATTTGCTTTTTAACTCTTTATCCTCTTTTCTTGAGCTTAAACCCAGTTCTGCTCTTTTAGATGAACAGTTTATGACCATTCTTAAAAACAATCCTCATATTCGTTCTATTAATCTTTTAGAAAACAATCGAGTCATTGTCAGCTCAAATGCCAATAACATCAATGCCATTATCCCGTTAAACGATTTTTATCCAAAGCCTTTTTTTAATCAAGCCATTTTACAAGTGGGAACCGTTTTTATAGGACGAGATTTGGATGAGATTAATCCCAACGAAACTGCAAAGAAAAACAAAGACAATCAACCCAGTTTTATCCCTATTATTAAAAAAATCCAACAAAACAATAAAACCTATCATATGTTAGTGGCATTAAATCCTGATTATTTTATTAACTTATATGCTTCAAAATTGGAGCCTCATACCTATATTGATATTTTAAGGCTTGATGATACTGTTTTAGCCTCATCTCAACCTGAAGTGGTCTTATGCGATAAGTGTGAAGCCAATGCCATTTTACTCAATTCCAAAGAGCAAAACAGTGCTTCGGGCGTCACTTTTTTTCATGATGAACAATACATTATCGCCTACACATTAACCAAAAATTACCCTTTTAATCTTGCCGTACGAACAAAATATACAGAGAGCCTAAAAGGTTGGGAAAGCAAACGGTATGATTTTTTTATTATCACAACGGCAATTGTTATTGTATGTGTGATTTTAGTTATGTATTTGCTGTTTTTATACCATGCCAAACACCAAGAAGAACTTAAGCGACATCAACTGCAAATTAAAAACCAAAAGAAATTCCAAATCTTATTTGAAAACAACCACTTCTTGGCTTCCATTGTTGACAAAGAAGGGAAAATCGTTCAAATAAATCAAAAAGCTCTCACCATGCTCAATCGTTCTTATGATGAGATTATGCATACAATATTTTGGAATCTTTTTTGTTTTTCGCCGGAAGATAAACGTTGGCTTCAAGAGGTGATTTTAAACTACAAAAAAGATCAAACCATACAAAAAGAGCTTTATGTTGTTGACGGCCATGACAACGCTATTATCATTGAATTTACGATTGTACCCATAGATAATGAAGAGATCAATGAACTGGTTCTTTTAGGTTCAGATATTACCCAACGTAAAAAAAATGAATACAAAATAAAAGAAGCCTATACCGTATTTCAAAATACTCAAGATGGTATTGTCATAACCGATAAAGAGGCACGAATTATAAATGCCAATAAAGCCTTTGAAAAGTGTTCTGGTTACACCAAACAAGAGGTGATGCATAAAAATCCCAACATTTTAAAATCCAGTTTACACGATGCTGCTTTCTATCAAAGATTTTGGGAAAAACTCTCAAAAGAAGGGTTTTGGGAAGGCGAATTGATTAATAAAAAGAAAAACGGTGAGCTTTGGAGTGAGTGGCTTACCATTAACACTGTATGGGATGAAAACGGTGAAGTGCAAAATTATATTGGCGTATTTCATGATACCACCGCACAAAAGAATCATGAAAAAGAGCTGCGTCAAAAAGAGGATATTTTGATGCAACAAGCCAAAATGGCTTCTATGGGGGAAATGATTGAAAATATTGCACATCAATGGCGACAACCTTTAAGTGTGATTTCAACCATTGCAACCGGCATACAACTTAAACACGAGTATGGGATTTTTAATGAAGAAGAGGTTTTAAATGATTTAAAAAGCATTAACTCCTCAGCCCAATACCTCTCTCATACGATTGATGATTTTAGAAACTTTTTAACCAAAACCAAAGTGAAAAAGATTTTTAAACTCAACTTAGCACTTGAAAAAGCCTTAAATATTTTGCAATCAAAATTCAAGAATCGTGAAATTCAAATCATTAAACATATTGAAGATTTGGAGTGCAATGGATTTGAAAATGAACTCATACAAGTTTTTCTCAATCTGTTAAACAACTCAAAAGATGCTTTCGAAAGTAACCATATTGAAGAGAAATATATTTTTATTGATGGGTATGAAGAAGAGGGGAAAATTCTTATTTTCTTTAAAGACAGCGCAGGAGGTATTCCTTTAAATATCATAGATAAAGTCTTTGAACCTTATTTTACCACCAAACATCAAAGCCAAGGCACAGGTATTGGTTTATACATGAGTAAACAAATTATTCATAATCATCTTGAAGGGGAGTTAAGCGTAAGTAACGTTATGTATGAGTATAACGGCAAAAATCATTTGGGTGCCTGTTTTAAAATCGTGTTAAAGGCTTAAATCCTCATAATTCGTATTTTCTTAAATTGAGTTTATCCGAGAAGTTGAGCATATTTTGTTATAAACTTGAAACCGAAGTGTGCTATACTATTTTGAAACAATTTCTTCAATCTAAAGGATGCAATGAAATGATGCCAATCAGTGATGACCGCTATAAAATGGTGGATAAAACCATGAAAAAATTGAACTATGACCGAAGTGCTTTAATTGAGACACTTCATACTGCGCAAGAAACTTTTGGTTATTTGGAAAATGAAACACTCAAGTTTGTTGCTCGAAAACTGCGTTTACCCTATTCTAAAGTCTATGGTGTGGCTACTTTTTACCATTTTTTCAGACTGAAACCCAAAGGAAAACATACTGTTGTTGTTTGTATGGGTACGGCATGTTACATTAAAAATGCCAAAGTAATCCTTGAGAAAATAGAAGAACGCTTTAATATCAATGTAGGTGAAACCACATCAGATGGCTTACTCTCTTTGTTAAGCGCAAGATGTGTGGGTTCGTGTTCTTTGGCTCCTATTGCCATTTATGACAACAAAGCCATTGGTCATTTAAGCTTAGAACAATCTCTTAAAGAAGCACAGGAGTTAATTCAATGATTCAATCACTCGAAGAACTGCACCAATTGGCACAAGAAAAGAGAGCCCAACAAGATACCTTTAATCAAGAATTACGCGTGTGTATTGGAAGTTCATGTGCCTCATTGGGTTCAAATGAACTCCAAAAAGAGTTAAACCAATACGTCACCCAAGATGAAACCAAAAAGAGATGTACCACAAAAGGTGTGGGGTGCAATGGTCTTTGTTCTTCTGCTATTATGGTTTCTCATTACGATAAACACAAACAAAAAGAGACCTTGTATGAAAACGTAACCCAAGAGGACATCCCTGCTTTGGTCAATCGTTTTGAAAACACTCAAGCATTGGAAGAAAAATTGTGTGATATGAACGGCTCTTTTTTTACCAAACAAAAAAAGATTGTTTTGGAAAATGCGGGAGTTATTGATCCTGATGACATAGAAGATTACATTGCCAAAGAAGGGTATTTGGCTTTATTTACTGCCTTAGAAGAGTTAAGCCCCAATGATATTATTGAAGAGATTAAATTAAGTGGCTTAAGAGGTCGAGGGGGAGGAGGTTATCCTACTGGCTTAAAATGGGAAACCGTTTCCAAAGTTGAAGCCGAACAAAAATATATTGTGTGCAACGGAGATGAAGGTGATCCTGGAGCATTTATGGACAGAGCTGTTATGGAAGCTGATCCGCATAAAGTTCTTGAAGGAATGATTATCGCAGGCTTTGCCTGTGGTGCTTCCAAAGGATATATTTATGTTCGTGCGGAATATCCCATTGCCGTTGAAAAACTCAATCGTGCCATTAAACAAGCTCGACGACTGGGGATTTTAGGCACCAAAATTGCGGGTTCTGGGTTTGATTTTGATATAGAAGTTCGATTGGGGGGAGGTGCTTTTGTTTGTGGCGAAGCAACAGCTTTAGTTGCTTCCATTGAAGGCAAACGAGGCAATCCAAGACAAAAACCTCCTCATCTCAGTGACCAAGGATTATGGTTGGCTCCAACGGTTCTTAACAATGTTGAAACCTTTGCTAATATTGCTCCTATTATACGAAAAGGTGGAGAGTGGTATAAAAATATTGGAACACCCACTTCTACGGGCACAAAAGTGTTTGCTCTAACCGGCCACATCAAAAATACGGGCTTGGTTGAAGTGCCTATGGGGATAAGCTTACAAGAACTCATCGATGACATAGGCGGTGGTGTTCAAGAAGGAAGTACCCTAAAAGCAATACAAACAGGAGGTCCAAGCGGCGGATGTATTCCCAAAGAACTTTTACATACCACCGTAGAATATGAATCTTTTAAAGCCATTGGTTCCATTATTGGCAGTGGGGGTTTAATTGTGATGGATGAAAGTTCCAATATGGTTGAAGTGGCACGGTTTTTTATGGAATTTTGCCAAAGTGAATCGTGTGGGAAATGCGTTCCTTGTCGTGTAGGTACCACCGAACTCACTCAATTATTGGATAAGTTTGTGGCAAAAAAAGCCACCCAAAGCGACTTTGCGCTGTTAAAATCTTTATGTGAAGTCGTACAAAACAGTTCATTGTGTGGATTGGGACAAACTGCCCCTAATCCTGTGCTAAGTACCATTAAATATTTTGAAGATGAATATCTTAAAGGAATATGCCATGATTAAAACCCCTGTTCGAGTCAAAACATTTAAAATCAACGGTATGGACGTCACAGGAAAATCCAACAGTACCATTTTGGAAGTGGCGAATGAACATCAAATCAAAATTCCCACTTTATGTTATTTAGAAGGTTTAAGTTGTGTGGGAGCATGTCGAATGTGTTTGGTGCAAGTCAAAGGAAATGATAAACTTATCCCTGCTTGTACGTCTAAAATCAAAGAAGGCATGGAAGTTATCACCGATTCCCCCATCATTGAGAATCATCGTAAAATGATCCTCTCCATGATTTTTGCTGAACGAACACACACTTGCAGTGTGTGTGTTTCCAATGGTCATTGTGAACTGCAAAACAGTGCCATTGAGCTGAAACTTGAACACAGTTTAGTGCCTTATATTCATAAAGGGTTTGAAATCGATGCTTCCCATAAAGATTATGTTTATGACCCCAATCGCTGTATTTTATGTACCCGCTGTGTAAGAGTCTGCGATGAAATCGAAGGAGCACATGCGTTGGATATTGGTTTTCGAGGTATTCATGCCAAAATCATTCATGATATGGATGAGCCTTGGAGTCAAAGCCAAAGTTGTACCAGCTGTGGGAAATGTGTGCAAGTCTGTCCTACTGGAGCGCTCTTTGAAAAAGGATTAAGTGCCACAGAGATGATAAAAAAGAAAAATATTATCACCAATTTAATTCAAACAAGGGCAAACAAATGAGTAAACTAAGAGTTGGAACCATTTGGTTAGACGGATGTTCAGGCTGTCATATGTCATTTTTGGATATGGATGAACGTCTTATAGAGATATCTAAGCATATAGATATTGTTTATAGTCCCTATGTCGATGCCAAAGAGATTCCTTTGGAAGTGGATTTATTTATTGTTGAAGGTGCCATTAGCAGTGACCATGATTTGTCTGTGATTAAAACCATACGAAAAAATTCTAAACGCATTTTAGCTTTAGGAGATTGTGCCATTACCGGTAATATTTCAGTACTAAAAAACCTTGTAGGAACCCATGCCATTTTAGAAAAAGGGTATATTGAACTTGCCAATATCAATACAACCAATGAGTACCCCTATAAAGTTGTGCCGAAATTACTTGATAAAGTTATCCCTTTAAATGAAGCGGTTAAAGTAGACCTATTTTTACCCGGTTGCCCTACTCCTGCTGATGCCATTTATGAAGTATTAAATGCCATTATAGAAGACAGAAGCTTTGATATTAGTACCTTAACACGATTTGGAAAATAAGATGGAACATAAAAGAATTATTATAGAGCCCGTTACAAGAATAGAAGGACATGCCAAAATTACCATTGATATTAATGATTATAATGAAGTAGAAGATGCGCGTATTCATGTCACCCAATTTCGAGGATTTGAGAAAATTTGTGAAGGACGCCCTTATACTGAAATGCCTGCACTGACAGCTCGTACATGTGGTATTTGTCCTGTTAGTCATGCGGTTGCTTCATCGAAAGCGTGTGATGAACTTTTAGCCGTTCGTCCTCCCAAAGCCGCCAGAAATATTCGACGAATTATTAATTTGGCACAAATGGTTCAATCTCATGCTTTAAACTTTTATCATTTAAGTTCTCCCGATTTTGTGTATGGATTTGATGCTCCCAAAGAAGACAGAAATATTTTTAAACTTATGCAAACCCATCCTCATATGGCGAAAGATGGTATTGCTCTTCGTGCCTTTGGTCAAAAAATTATTGAATCTCTTGGAGGAAAACGTATTCATCCTGAGTGGATTGTGCCAGGAGGAATGAGTCATGTCGTTACCAAAGAACAAGCCCAAACAATTTTAAATGAACTGCCACAGGCTTTTGATATGGCTCAAAGAACCCTGAAATACTTCAAAGAGAATCTTCACCGATTTCAAAAAGAAGTTGACGCTTTTGGAAATTTCGAGACTCTCTTTTTAAGTATTGTTGGCAAAAAAGGGCAACTTGAACACTACGATGGTTTATTAAAACTTATTGATGCCCAAGGCAATGTTATAGAGCAAAACATTGAACCCAAAGAGTATAAAACCTATATTGGTGAAGCCGTAGAACACGACAGTTATTTAAAATCTCCTTATTATATTCCCATGGGATACCCTCAAGGTATTTACCGTGTTGGGGCATTAGCCCGACTTAATATTGCCAATGAATGTGGGACATCTTATGCCGATGAAGCTTTTGAAGTTTTTAAAAATATTAACAATGGAAAACCTCTGTTAAGCTCATTTTACTATCATTATGCCCGAATTATTGAGATCATTTATGCCATAGAAAAAATAGAAATATTGCTTAAAGATCCTAAAACCTTTAATGAAAATATTCGCTCACATGCAAAAATTAATCGCCTTAATGGCGTAGGATGCAGTGAAGCCCCAAGAGGAACTCTCTTTCATGATTATAGTTCAACCAATGATGGTGTGATTACAGGCATGAACCTCATCATTGCAACAGGAAATAATAATTTAGCCATGAATCAAGCGGTGAAACAAGTGGCACAAACATTTGTGAATCCTTTGGATATTACCGATGGGGCATTAAATAAAGTGGAAGCGGTGATTCGATGTTTTGACCCATGTTTAAGTTGCTCAACTCATGCCCAAGGAATTGTCTCTTCTTTTATAGAGATTCGAGATTCGAAGAAAAATATTTTGCAGACCCTTAAAAGAAATTGATGAAACAAGTCATTATTGGGTATGGCAATACGTTAAGAGGAGAAGATGCTTTTGGTGTTGATGTGGTCACTTTATTACAAAATAAATCACTCAAAGACACAGTAACCATAAAGGCTTTTCAACTTATGCCTGAAATGGCACTTGATTTGCTAAACTGTTCTCATATTATTTTTGTTGATACTGCGTTTAGCCCCTCCCATGAGTATGCTTTGGCGTGCAGCTTAGAAAAGAGTCATACTTTTAACTTCTCTCATCATATCAGTGCTTTTCACTTGATTGATATTCTCAACACCTTATACCAACATTTCCCAACTTTTGAGATTTTTTCAATGTTAGGCAACAGTTTTGAAACCATCAATAACCCCATTGCCTATAATAATGCAGTAAAACAAACGGTTGATTTTTTAATACAATACTCTTAGTATATCGTCTTAATTATATCCAATGCTTTTTCATATTCAAAGTCATCAATATACTGTCTTAACTTTTGTGCTGTTTGATTCTTATTACTGGCAATTAAAGAATCGTATATTTTGTTTAACATCTCTTCTTGAATAATCATACTGTTTTCTAAATTCATTTCTATTTGTTTTAGTGCTTCTATGAGTTCTTCTTCTTTAAATATTTCTTTTTTACCATGAGAAGAGGAAATGATATGAAAAGTAGAAAGTTCATTTTTTACCTTCACCAGCTCTTGTTGAAGAATCATAATATTCTCTTTTGAGATTATCTCATTGGTTTTGTATTGTAAATCAATCTCTTTGCAGATTTTAAACAATGCTTTTGCTCCAAGGTTACCACTAACTCCTTTGAGTGCATGTACTAAACTTGAAGCACCTGATTTATTATTTTGTACTTCATCAACAATATTGGCAAACTCATTGTTGAGCTGTTCTAAGAATTTTATGAGTAATTTTTCAATTAACTCTTCTGAACTGATAGTACTGTGTAAATATTGCTTATCTAAAATGGGATACTCTTTTGTTGTATGCTCTACGGGGTTTTCAACGTATTCTTGCTTTTTGCAATATTTTGCAATAACTTCATACAATTCATCGGTATTAATTGGTTTACTTAAGTGGTCATTCATTCCTGCTTCAATCACTTTTTGTTTATCTTCAACCATAGCAGCAGCAGTTAATGCCACAATAGGTATCTCTTTATCAAACTCTCTTATGAGTTTGGTTGCATCATATCCACTCATAATTGGCATTTGCAAATCCATCAGAATCAAATCATAGACACCTTGTTGGGCTTTATATTTTTCAACGGCTTCTTCTCCATTATTGGCAATTGAAACTTCAATACCCACTTTTTGTAACATAGTAGAAGCCACTTCTTGATTAATCTCATTGTCTTCAACCAATAACAGTTTTACCCCTGCTAAATTGGGTAAGAGCTTGGTTGTTTTCTTTGTTACCCTTTTAATAATCCCATTTTTTGCCTTTGCTAACGCATCAAAAAGAGTAGAACTGGTTACTGGTTTAGAAAGAAAATTATCAATAGGCATATCATCCAAATCAATTTCATCTTGAGAATGTGCCGAAACCATTAAAATAGAAGGTATCGCTTTTTTAATCTTTTTTTCATAAGCCAATTGATAAATGGATTTAATTGCCTCTTTTCCATTAAGTTTTGGCATATGCCAATCCATCAATACAAAATCAAAAGGCTCATTGTTATTATCAGCTTGTTGTACCATTTCAATGGCTTCCACTCCATTGGTTGCTTGTAGAGTTTCATAACCAAAATTTTCTAATATATCTTCTAAGATTTCACGAGAAATTTCTTGGTCATCAACAATAAGAACTTTATAATTTTTCTCTTTTAAATAACACTCATGTTCCCACTCTTTAACTTCAAGTTTAATATCAAAACCAAACTCTGTACCAATATTTTCTTGACTTTGTACATAAACTTCTCCTCCCATGGTCTGAATAATTCGTTTTGAAATAGCCAGACCAAGTCCTGTTCCTCCATATTTACGTGTGGTTGAACTGTCTGCTTGAACAAACGGTTGAAACAATCTTTTAACCTGTTCTTCTTTCATTCCAATGCCAGTATCTTGTACACTAAAATGAAGTAAAGCATGACTTTCATCGACAATCTCTTTAACTTCTATTTTAAGAGTAATGTACCCTTCGTGTGTAAACTTTAAAGCATTACTGATAAAATTCGTTAAAACTTGAAAAATCCGTAATTCATCCCCCATAATACTTTTAGGTACATCGTGTTTTAAATAAAAGTAAAGATCTATTCCTTTGTTAATTGCATTATTAGTAAATATAACTCTTAATTGAGATAAAATAGTATCCAAACTAAATACCTTATTCTCTAACTCCAATTTACCTGCTTCTATTTTAGAATAATCTAAAATATCGTTAATAATACCTAAAAGCATTTTAGAAGAGCTATTAATTTTTGTTAAATAATCTTCTTGTTTCTCATTTAAAGGGGTATCCATTAAAATCTCACTTAACCCAATAATGGCATTCATGGGTGTTCGTATTTCGTGGCTCATATTAGCAAGAAATTGACTTTTTAATATATTGGCTTTATCCGCTTTTTCTTTGGCTTTTGTTAACTCAAAATTAATCTCTTTTAACTGACTCTCTATCTCTTTAATTCGTGTTTGTTCAAACATATAACCACGAATAGAAATCACTTTATTTTTTTCATCTCGTATTAAATTGGTAAAATCATAAAACCACTTATAACTTCCATCTTTGAGACGTAAACGGTATGATTGTTCATACATATTAATATTGTGTTCAATATTAAATTCAACCTCTTTAAAAATTTTATTTTTATCCTCTTCACAAATTAAATCTGAATAAATAAAGTTTTGATTTGTCATCTCTTCTTGGCTGTACCCTAATATAGTTAAACAATTAGGAGAAATATATTTAATTGGCCAATGATTTATTGGCTCCCATTCAATCGTAATTACGGGTCCACTTGAAAATAATTGTTTTTCAAGTTTTAAAGTCTCTTCAACACTTTTCTTATCACTTATATCAATTAAACTCCAAATAATTCCTTGATTTAAATCTTCATTATCCAAAGGAGTTCCAAATACTGAACACCAAATAATCATCCCATCTTTACGACGAAAAGAATACTCAATATTTGAAATATTGGATTCTTTAAATTGTTTATATTGTGAAGCAAAACATTGGAAACTTATTTTTGATTCATGAATCATTTCAAAAGATTTAAAGAGTAACTCCTCTTTGGTGTAGCCAAAAAGCTCACATGCTCGTTTATTGACTTCAATTATTGTTCTGTTTGGTGCTGCTAAAAAAATTGCCACAGCACTATTATCCAACAATGTTTTTGTAAAAAGTGTACTCTTTTTTAAAATGGCTTCATTTTCCAACTCACGACTTATATCTTCAAAAGTAACCACTACTTCACTTTGTTCAAATATATCGTTATCAATTTCTTGAGTAAAAACTTTAAAAACATGTTCTTTATTATTTTTAATAATTTTTGCATAATGAACTTTTTGTGGATGTAATAAAACGTATTCAGCCCAAGTTATGTTACCCATATACGTTGATAAGTAACCTTCTTCTTCTACAAAATGGTCACAAATACATTGATACTTCTTTTTAAAATCATTCAAATTTTGATATTCAAAGAAATCTAAAAAAGCTTGATTGACTTGGATAAGTTGTTTTCCTTTATTAGTGACAACTACAATATTATTTTGTGCATTCAAAATGGTTTCAGCTTTTTCTTTGAGTTGAATGATGCCTTTAGAAAAGTTATTAAATAAATAAACAATAAGTAAATATAAAATAACAAGGATAATCACTGAGACTATAATCATTTTTTCAACTGCTTCATTAAAGGCATCATATGCTTGACTTAAATCTTGTACAAAAATAATTTGCCCCAAATATTTTTCTGAAAATGAAAAAATATCAAATAGATGTAACGTAAGATTATTCTCTTTATAGCGTATATCAACATTATCAATGGTATCTTTATGTTGCAATATACTTTGAATTAAGCCTCTATCATTTAGCCCTGATGAGATTAAAAGTTCTTCTTTATGTTTAAGATAGACGATGCCTTGTATGTTATTAAAATGTGTTACTATATCTAAAATCTTTTTTAATGAAATTCCAATTTCAAAAAAACCAATAACCTTATTTTCATAAAAAAGGGGAAGTAAAATTCGATACGAAATACCCATTTTACCTCTCTCATAACCTTGCATAGGTTGCTTTTTTAAAAAAGCTGTTGCCACCATACCTCGTTCTTGTAAAGCATTATCCCCAAATAGTTGCGGGTTTTGTAATCGTAAAAAAACGGTTCCATCTTCTTCATAAAAATTCATTTGTCTAACATATGAGTCTGAATTTATAAGCTCTTGATATTTATCATGCGTTAATTCTTTTAAAGCTTCTTTATTTTTCTTAGCAAGTGCTTCAATCATTTGTATGTTAAGGAAATTATTAATGACTTCTTTGTAATGTTCTTTAAAATGCTTTTGGATATTTTTATTGTAGGAGTTTTCTATTTTTTCAACATATTGTTGCTTGACACTCTCTAAACGACTTTTCTGAAAATCATAAAAAATATAAAAAAATAGACCAAAAGCACAAAGTAAAATAAAAAAAACAAGTCCCAGTGTTTTGTGTTTTAAATATTGATCAAAAGCAGACATTATACATTTATAATATGATAACTATTTCGGCTTGTTCGTTTAACATCATACAATGCTTCATCTGCACAAATAAGCAACTCTACTTTGTTAATCAAACTTGAAGCTGTTTTGTAAGCGACGCCAATACTAATGGTAACTATTTGTTCTACTTTGGAGTATTCATGAGTAATTTGTAACTCTTGCACGGCTTGAAGTAAATTTAAAGCAACTTTTTTTACATTTTCCTCGCCTATATCTTTAAGTAATACAATAAACTCCTCTCCTCCGTAACGTGCAACCAAATCTGTAGGGCGTTTGAGCGTCATTTGTAAAGCCTGAGCAACTTTTTTCAATGTTTCATCGCCTTTTCCATGCCCATAATTATCATTATAAAGTTTGAAAAAGTCAATGTCAATCATCATTACAGCTAAACTTTTATTTTCTCGTTTAACTTCTTTATATGTACTTTGAAAAACTTCATCAAAAAAACGCCGATTGGGAATATGGGTTAATCCATCATACATGGAAAGTTCTTCCAATAAATCACTTTTTAATTTAAGTTCCAAATGATTTTTAATTCGTAATTTCACAATGGCTTTGTTAAAGGGTTTAGTAATATAATCAATCGCTCCTAAATTAAGTCCATACTCTTCATCAGCATCATTGTCTTTTGCCGTGACAAAAATAATAGGAATATTTTTAGTTTTTGGATTGCTTTTTAACTGTCGACACACTTCATACCCATCAATATCGGGCATCATAATATCTAAAAGAATTATATCAACCTCATCTGAACTATGCACAATATCCAATGCTTTTTGACCGTTTTTTGCCACTTTAATTGAATATTCGTCTTTCAGTAAATCCGATAATATCAGTAAATTGGTTGTCATATCATCAACAATCAAAATCGTTTGTTTTTTTTTATTTATTTGCATTATATTGTGTTACTCTCCTGTCACGCTTCGTTGCGAAGTATAGTCAAATTTAAATCTTTATTCTAATTCCTATAGAAATGATTTCTATAGATGATTGCCTATAAATTATAATCAAATTATTCTTATAGAAATATTTTCTATAGGAATAATTATGCTAAGTTTTTCAAATATACTTACTGAAGAAGAGGAGAATGAGTTTTTTAAATTAGTTTCATTTAATGTAAAAAGAATACGAAAAGAGAAAGCTATGAGTCAACTTGAAGTGGCTCTCTCCATTGGACACAGGTCATCAGGATTTTATGCCAATATTGAAAATTATTCGCATGGAAAACATTTTAACTTAAAACATCTTTTGCGTCTTTCTAAGCTTTTTGATGTTTCAATTGAAGAGTTTTTTAAACCTATAAAGTAGAAGTTTTTTAACTTCTACTCTACTTTTGTGGGTTCTTCCTCTTTTTTGAGTTTTGAAATTAAAACATAAAAAAGCGGGATAAATAAAATGGCAATAAATGTCGCCGTTAGCATCCCTCCAATAACGCCTGTACCAATAGAGTGTTTACTCGCAGCTCCAGCTCCACTGCTAATGGCTAAAGGAAGTACTCCCACTGTAAATGCCAATGAGGTCATAATAATAGGTCGAAGTCTTACTTTAGCCGCTTCAAGTGCAGCATCAACCAAACGGTAGCCCTCTTTTTGTTTTTGTAGTGCAAACTCTACAATCAAAATAGCATTTTTAGCCGCAAGTCCTGCTAATACGAGTAAACCAATTTGGAAATAGATGTTGTTATCCAACGCTCTTAAGTTCGTAGCTAAAATCGCCCCAAAAATAGCAAAAGGTACTGCCAATACAACAGAAATAGGCAGTAACCATCGTTCATATAACGCACATAAAATTAAGAATAAAAAGACCACTCCAAAGATAAAAGCTTGTGCGGAACTGCCTCCAATTTGTTTCTCTTGATACGCGGTACCTGTCCAACTGATGGTATAGCCTTCTGGTAAAATCTCATTGGCAACCTCTTCAATGGCATTAAGAGCATCTCCTGAACTGTATCCAGGGGCAGGTTGACCTGACACTTTTGCTGCTTGGAAAAGGTTAAACCGTTCAATGATATCAGCACCCACGACTTTTTTATAACTGACAAAGGAATCAATGGGCAATAATTCACCACTGCTTGAACGTACAAATACCTTTTGGAAATCATCAATATTATTTCTGTACTCATCGGTTGCTTGTAGGTTCACTCGATAGGTTCTTCCATACAGTGAAAAGTCATTGACATAGTAGCTTCCAAAGGTAGCATTGATGGTGCTGTAAATATCATTGATACTCACTCCTTTGGCTTTGGCTTTTTCAATATCCACATCCACTTTGAACTGAGGAATATTCGCAGCCAATGCCGTTCTTACGCCCATAAGTTCAGGTCGTGTTTGTGCTTTTTGTATGATTTGAGCAACCACATTACTTAAATTCTCAATACTTCCACCCGTACGGTCTTGCACATACATATCAAATCCACCTGTCACACTCATCCCCATAATAGGAGGAGGAACAACGGCAAAAGAGAATCCTTCACTTGTTGCCATAAGTTGTTTACTGAATTTTTGCAACAGGGCTTGAGCTTCTTGCTCTGGATTGGGTCTTTCATCCCAATCTTTGAGTTTAATAATGGTTGCAACCGTATGTGATCTTTGAGCAGAAGTGGTAAAGTCATATCCTGCAAGTGTAATAATATTTGCCACACTGGGGTCTTTAGAGATAATACCATTAATCTCTTCAGAAAGTTCTATTGATTTTGATAAAGAGTAACCAGGAGGGTTAAATCCAAAGACAAAAATGGTTCCTTGGTCTTCATCGGGTAAAAGCCCCGTTTTCATCGATTTAAACATATCGTATGAAACAAAAAGTAATCCCACATACAATAAAATTGAAATCAACGAAAACCGTATGGTTTTTTTAACAATAAACGAATATCCTTGAGTGGCTTTTTCAAACATGGTATTAAACCATTTAAAAAATCCTTTGGGTTCATGTCGTCTGTTTTTTAATATCTTTACGCAAAGTGCAGGAGTAAGCGTTAATGCCACAAAACCTGAAATCAATACCGATATAACAATGGTAATAGCAAATTGTCGATACATCTCACCACTTAAACCTCCCATAAACGCCACAGGGATAAAAATGGCACTTAAGACTAAAATAATGGCAATCAAAGCACCTGTTACTTCTCGCATGGCAATAAAAGCCGCCTCTTTAGGGGTATGCCCCTCTTCCATGTGTCTTTCAATATTTTCAATCACAATAATGGCATCATCAACCACAATCCCAATGGCCAATACCAATCCAAATAACGTAAGCAAATTGATACTAAAGCCCAAAGCGTACATTCCTGCAAAAGCTCCTACAATGGATACGGGAACAGCAATAAATGGGATAATCGTTGCTCTCCAGCTTTGTAAAAATAAAAAGATAATTAAAATAACTAAAATCAACGCTTCTGCAAAAGTTTTAACCACTTCATAAATGGAAGCGGAGATAAATTTTGTACTGTCATAGGGAATACTGTATGTCATATCTTCAGGAAAGTTTTGACTTGCTTCTTCCAAAGCTTTTGAAATGGCATTGGCAGTTTCGAGTGAATTGGCTCCACTTTGTAAAAAAATCCCAATAGGAATCGATGCAGCATTATTTAAACGCGTTTGAACACTGTAATCACTGGCACCTAACTCAATGGTTGCAATGTCTTTGAGTTTTAAACTGCTTCCGTCTTCATTGGCTCGAATAACTATATCACCAAATTGGTCGGGGTCTTCAAATCGTTTGGGTGTTTGAATCGTATAGGTGTACATTTGTTTATTGGCAATGGGTTCCGCGGCAACTTTTCCTGCAGAGTATTGATTGTTTTGCTCTTTAATCGCCGCAATAACATCGGTAGTTGCTAAGGCATATTTTGAGAGCTTTAAAGGGTCCATCCAAATACGAATAGAGTAATCTTTGGCACCAAAAATACGAGCATCTCCCACACCATTAACACGTTTTAATGATTCAACAAGATTAAGTAAAGCATAGTTGGATAAATAAATAGAATCATAGGTATTATTAGGAGATTGCAACATAATGAACATCAAAATACTGGGACTTCGCTCTCCTACAACGACGCCTTGTCGTTGCACTTGTTCTGGCATTTTAGCCAAGGCTGCTTGAACACGGTTATTGACATCAATTTTTGCCGAATCAGGGTCTGTTCCTACTTCAAAAAATACATTGATACTCAATCGTCCACTGTCTTCTGCAACAGAGTTCATATACAACATATTTTTTGCTCCATTGATTTGCTCTTCAAGTGGAGCTGCAACCGTTTTTGCAATGGTATCCGCACTGGCACCGGGATAAGTTGTACTGACAATAATTTGAGGAGGCAATACCCTTGGATACTGTTCAATAGGAAGATTAAACATAGCAATTAAGCCTGTTAAAAATATCACTATTGATAATACCCCTGCAAAAACAGGTCTTTTTATAAAAAATGATGAAATCATAGGGCGTTCTCTTTATTTAAGACTTGCACTTTGGTATCGGGTCGAAGTTTGGCTAAATTACTGATAACAATTTGTTCATTGGCTTTGACCCCTTGTTTTATCACAACACCTTTTTCAACCAGTGCCCCTGTAACAACGGGTCGTACTTTAGCAATATTATTTTCATCAAGAACATACACAATCGTTGCATTAGCCGTTTTAAGTACGGCATTTTCTGGAACGATAAACACTTCTCCTAAAGAGAGATTTGAAACCTTAACTTTTGTAAAGTTCCCCACAATAAGCTCTTGATTTTTATTTTCAAATTTTGCTCTTAAAAGTAAAGTATCCGTTTGAGAATCTAACTTAGGTGCAATATAATCGATAACACCCTTATCATAAATCTTACCACTCTCTTCAATCGCAATTTGTGCGTTATTGGCTCTTATTTGGCTTAAATATGCTTCTATATCCTCTTTTGGTAATGAAAATTCCACATGCACTGGGTCAATGGCTGTTATGGTTACTAAAAGTGAGTTTTCACTCTTTGAACCCACCAAATCGCCAATATCACTCTTTTTAATTCCTGCCATTCCTGTAATAGGTGCTGTAACTTTGGTGTATTCGTATTGGATTTTTGCTTGAGTCAACTTGGCTTTCGCATCTTCATACGCATAGACATACGCATCATAACTTTGTACACTGATGGATTTACTTTCCAATAAAGCTTTAGCTCGTGTATAATCTTTGTCCGCCTTGTTAAAATTGGCTTGAGCTTGGTCTAAATTGGCTTTATAGGTATCTTGCTCAATGGTATAAAGCAGTTGCCCTTTTTTAACCAACGATCCTTCTTCAAAATGCTTTTGTTTTAAAATCCCTTCTACTCTTGCATTCACATCTGTTTCTTCAAAGGGTTTAACTAAGGCAGGATAAGTTTTAGTTGTTGTTGCTTGTTCATTTTTAACGGTAAAAACATTAACAGGTAAAGCCGGTTTTTCTTGTGTAGTTTGTTGCTCTTTATTGTCCAAACTGCATGCACTAAATCCTAAGGCAATTAACACTGCCGTTATAACTATTTTTTTCCCTCCAAAGAGAGTTTTGTTGTTTTGTTTCATTCTATATATCCTATTAACTCTTTTCCACTGTGGAAAATAATTTGTGCTTTTTTAATTTCGATATCATTTTTTGATTTTTCAACCACGCTCATGGCATTGGATTTTTCGCTTAAGCTCTCCAAAAAAGCCACATTGTCTACTAAACCATTTTCATATTTGGATTTAACCACTTCAAAAGTACTGTTCGCTGCTTTAAGACTTAGTTGTGCGGATTGCAGTTTAAGTTTAGCGATATTGTACCCTTTAAGTGCCAACTGTAAATCCACATTGGCTCTGTTTTTTTCATACTCAAATTTCGATTTCAAACTTAAATATTGTTTATATTTGGATTGATATTTGTGGTATGTTTCACCAAAAGAGAAGATATTCCAGTTTAGATTAACAGAAAAGATATTTTGTTCATCCAAATTACTGTCCCATGCGGGATTGTTGAACTGTTTATCATAATAAGAGTAAGTATTGTCTAAGGTAATAGTAGGCAAATACCCACTTTTTTCACTTTGTGCATTGCTTAAAAGTGTTTGCATGTCATACTCTAAAGCTTTAATATCATATCGTAAGGTGTCAGAAGTAAGCGATTCTACATCGTTTAAAAAAGAGCCCGCTTCAATATTGACTTTCTCTCCAACAATGTACTCCAAATTGTGTAAAATGGTTTGAATATTGAGTTCAATTTCGTGCAAATCCACATTGGCTATTTCAACTCTTGAGACAATTTTTTCCAACTCATCTTCGGTAGTACTTCCCACAGCTAAAAAGTTGCTCAATCGTTTGTATTGTGATTGCAGTTGTTCAATCTCTTTTTGTTTGGCCTCTTTGGCGGCAATATAGGTCAAATAATTAAAGTAATAGTTTGTTACATCCAATGCAATCTCATTTTTAAGAGCTTCATGCGATTCTTGATTACTTTTAATGGATGATTCATAACTTCGGTACACATCGTATTTTTTACCGCCATCGTATAACTTATAATTAAGTGAAGCATACGCGGTGTAAGATTTATCCGCCACACTGGCTGTCTCTTTATTGGTTGTGGAGTAATTTGCCCCAACATCCAATTTGGGCAAATACCCACTTTGTACACTCTCATACTCTTTTTGTATGGATTCTAAACTGTTTTGTGAAGATTCAACCAATCGATTTTGAATGGATAAACTGACCAATTCCTCTAGATTTTGACTCCATAAAAAAAGAGGCATCAGAAAAATACTGCATATTTTTTTCAAAATGAATCCTTTTATCTTTTTATATCTTGCCAGAAAGATATCAAAAGCGGACTTAATCTTCTCTTATTATGAAAAAGTAATTTTCTAATTTTGGGATTCTAAACTGCGTTTAAAAAGGGTGAGTGCCCCTACAAAAAAAGCAATCCCAATGATAAAAATTGTCAAAAGATTAGCCCAAATAATTGTTATATCCGCTCCTCGGAATAAAATGGCCTGCGCTACTTCCATATAATGACTCGTGGGAGACAAATACATAATATATTGAATCACTTCAGGCATACTTTCATAAGGAGATATTCCACCTGAAAGCATTAATAAAGGTAAAATTATCAAAATAAACAGCATCCCAAGTTGCGGCATGGATTGAGCCAATGTTGCCATAAATATACCCATTGATGTTGTTGATAAAAGCACCAACAAAGTCGCAAATAAAAATAACGGCATAGAACCTTGTAAAGGTATTTGTAACACCATTTCCACAACAAATAGAAGTGAAAAGGTTACCCCTATTAAAATCACCAATCCCATTGACCAAATTTTTGACAACATAATTTGAGCTGCATTTAAAGGCATTACCAGTAAATGTTCAATGGTACCATGCTCCCTTTCTCGCATCAAAGCAGCTCCTGAAAGTAAAATAGAAAGCATCATTATATTGCTAATAATTTCATTGATTCCTCCAAACCAAGTACTGATTAAATTGGGATTATATTTAAACGTGGTCACCAAATTAATTGGTGAAATCTCTTTTTGATTGAGACTATTTGCTATTTCTTGGTTGATAATTGCTTGAATATATCCCGACCCTACTCCTGCTTGTGTCATTCGAGTAGCATCAATATTAAGCTGAATCTCTGTGGCTTCTTGTTTTAATATTTTTTTCTCAAAACCAGAGGGAATCACGACAACAAAAGTGTAATATCCTGAATCCATTGTGGGATTGACTTCATCAAAGGTAATGAGTTGAGGAGGATTAAATCGTGGCTTATAAAAAGCACTGATAATACGTTCGGACAGAGTACTTCTGTCTTCATCGACAAAAGCAATGGACGCATGATGAATATCTGTAGAAGCACTTGTTGCCCCAATATAAATGGCAAAACTAAACGAATACACAATTAAACTCAACATAATTTTATCTCTGAAAAGTGTTTGTAACTCTTTTATACCTAAGTGATAAATATTGTATAGGCTTTGTTTCATTATTTTTCCTGCTTTTTAAGAAAAAAGAGACTTAATACGGTTATACCTATAATAAGAACACCAAGTGAAATAAACTCACTTTTTAACCCCTCAAATCCGACATCTTTAGTAAAAATTCCTCGACTGATGGTAATAAAATAAGAAGCAGGAAAAATCGAACCCAGCCACACACCCACTCCCTCAAGAGAACTTACAGGTTCTTTTAAGCCTGAAAAATTAATTGTAGGCAGAAGGGTTAATATTGCTGTTGTTCCCAGTGCAGCTATTTGTGTTTTTGCAAAAGCAGAAAAAAGCATTCCCAATCCTGTTGTGGCAATAATATATAGCAATCCTGCCCAACAAAAAAGAATGAAATTTCCTTTAAGAGGTACCTCAAACACATACACAGCCAATACCACCAATCCTAAAAAACTTATCATACTTATAACAACATAGGGCAACTGCTTTCCGAATAAAAACTCCAATTTGGTTACGGGAGTTGAATAAAAATTGCTAATAGAGCCTAACTCTTTTTCTCGAACCACACTCACTGCCATTAAAATTGCTGGGATAAAAATAAGCAACATAGGGATAATTGCAGGAACCATTGCAACGATACTTTTAAAATCTTGATTATATCGATATCGCATTTGAATATTGACTAAAGATGTTTCTTGAGAATAACTCAAAGTAGACAAATATTGTTGATGATTTCCCAAAATATACCCACGCATTGTTTCTGCTCTAAAAGGGAGTGTTCCATCAATCCAAACTCCAATTTCAACATTAAGTCCTTTTTGAAGATTATGCCCAAAATGGGGAGGGATTTCATACACTATACTGACTTTGGCTTGACGCATTGTTTCATCAATCTCTTTGGGTGAAAAAAGAGGCTCTTGTTCTAAAAAGTAACGAGAACCCGAAATATTGGCAATATATTCTCGACTTTGTGGTGATTGGTCATAGTCAAGCACGGAAAATCGCATATCTTTAACATCCAAATTAATTCCATATCCAATAACAAACATTAAAATAACGGTTCCTAATAAGGCAAAAGTAAGACGAATGGGATCACGAATCAACTCAAGATATTCACGATAAGCATAACCCCAAAAACGTACCATACTAAAAAAACCATTCTGGTGTTTTTGAGAAGATTGTTCTTGCTTTATTTCTTTATATGAGATATTGGCATCGGTCATTTCTTCATTTAAATACTCAATAAATGCCTCTTCTAAATTATTTTTATATTTAGATGCAATAATATTTTGTGGGGTATTGGTTACAAGTACTTTACCTTGGTGCATTAAAGAGATTCTGTCACAGCGTTCTCCTTCATTCATAAAATGGGTGGATACAAAAATGGTGACTTCTTCTTTTCGAGCAAGATCAATTAGAAATTCCCAAAAAATATCTCGAGAAAGTGGGTCTACTCCTGATGTAGGTTCATCCAAAATAAGCATTTTGGGTTTATGGATAACTGCCACGGCTAAAGATAATCGTTGTTTTAAGCCCAAAGGTAAATCATTAGTAAGTCGGTGTTCATACGCTTTTAATTTAAAATATTCCAACATCTCTTCAACTCTTAAAGCCACTTTATTTTGAGCTATTTGATACAAGTGCGCATGCAAAACCATATTCTCTTTGATGGTAAGTTCATTGTATAACGAGAAAGATTGAGTCATATACCCCACGTACTTACGTATATCCAAACTGCTTTGTTGGATAGATTTACCAAATAATTTAATACTGCCATCACTGGGAGTTAAAAGCCCTGTTAGCATTTTCATGGTGGTGCTTTTTCCACATCCATTGGAACCTAAAAAACCAAATATCTCCCCTTGTTGAATTTGAAAATCCACACAATTCACTGCAGTAAACTCTCCAAATTTCATGCTTAAACTCTTTGCTTCAATGGCAAAATTTGTTAAAGAAGTTAAAGGAGTTATTGGTTTTTTAGACACCCTTATCTCTTTGACTTTTTCATCTAAAAGAGTAATAAACATATCATCAATACTTTGAGTATGCGTTTTTTCTAACAATGCTTTTGGCGTATCATACGCTAAAATTTTTCCACGATTCATTGCAATAATATAATCAAACTCTTGTGCTTCTTGCATATACGAAGTGGCAATTAAAACACTCATATTGTGTTGTACTTTTTTAATTTCTCGAATAAGTTCCCAAAATTGTTTTCGTGAAAGTGGGTCAATACCCGTAGTAGGTTCGTCTAAAATCAGTAACTCAGGATCGTGAATCAACGCACAACACAAACCCAATTTTTGTTTCATTCCTCCCGAGAGTTTTCCAGCGGGTCGTGTTTGGAACGCATAGAGTCCTGTACTTTTTAAAAGTGACTCTATTCGTGCTTTTCGTTCTTGTTTATCTTGTCCAAATAATCGACCAAAAAAATCGATATTTTCATACACACTAAGCGTCATATAAAGATTTTTTCCCAATCCTTGTGGCATATAGGCAATACGTGAATAATTCTCTTCTCGAACTGTTTTTTTTGAAATATCATTATTAAAGACTTCAATTGTCCCTGTTTGAATTTTTCGTACCCCTGCAAGTAATGAGAGTAATGTAGATTTTCCCACACCATCTGGTCCCACTAGTGCAGTCATACTATTTGCAGGAATCGTTACATCAATATTTTCCAATGCCATTATTTCAGAATATGAAAAAGAAAGATTTTTTATACAAATAAGGCTTGAATCTTCTTTGTTCGTCATATCACTTATTTCTTTTTATCATAATATTGAGGTAAATGGGTTAACATCGGTGGCCACTCTTTTTCCTTATTTAATTGAATATAGGTTACACCGGGTAATCCTATTCTTACTTTTTCAATATATTCTTGTAAAAGTTCAAAATCAATAGTGGCTTTAACTTTAAACATTAATTTCTCTCGTTCACTTTGAGTTTCAATTTGTTTGGGCGTAAATTGTGATTGGGGAGAGATAAAGGTTACTGATGCAGGGATAGTAATATGAGGATAGGCATCTAAAATCATTCGAGCTTCACTGCCATATTGTACCACTCCTGCTTGTGCTGTAGGTAAAAATATGGTCATATACACATCAAGCAAATCCAATAAAATAACCACACTTTTCCCCGAGGATATTACCTCGCCTGCTTGTACCAATTTGTATAACACCCTTCCTTTTAAAGGTGCATACAAGGTACTTTCTTGAATATTTACTTCAATGGCTTGTGCTTGTGCAATAGCAGCTTGAATAGAGGCTTCCAATGCCTGTACATTGGCTTTAGCTGAAGCTAAAACTGCTTTTGCCGTATGATATGTTGTTTCGTCTTTTTGAAATGCGGCTAAAGAAATACTTTTACTGGCATACAACTTTTTGGCTCTTTCATACTCTTTTGTAGCCAAAGAGAGTTCACTTTGTTTTTGAATCACTAAAGAGAGTGCGTAATTTTTATTCTCTTTGGCTTGGTTGATTTGTGCATTTGCCATTGCCAGTTTTGCTTCAAGCTCTTTTGTATCAAGCAAGGCAATTACTTGCCCTTTTTCAACAATATCCCCTTCTTTGACCAACACTTTTTCAACACGACCTGAAATTTTTGTTGCCACATTAACTTCAGTGGCCTCTATTCGTCCATTGCCGTAAGCAAAATCATCAAGAGCATTGTTTTGATTCGTATAATAATTAAAATAATAATACCCTGCTAACACCACGAGTACCATGATAGCAGTGGCTATTTTTAAAGTTTTCATTGATTATTTTCCTTTTTAAAAAACATTATCTCTAAAATATAACTATTATTCCAGAAAGATAGTTTAACATCTTTTTTGTTATACTTTTCCCATGAAAAAAAAATACCTTGAGAATTTTTACAATAACACCTTAACCTATAAGCAGTATGAAGTCTTTGCAACGGCTTTACCCATTACATTGTTACATAAAAATATGTTCAATCAAACCGAACAATTTTTAAAAGAAAAATACGATTTACTCCATTCTCATGTGGATGTTTTAGCTACGCTCTATTTTAATGGCAATGCCCTAACTCCTACAGAACTGTATGATGCCATTGTGTTTTCTTCTGGAGGTATGACAAAAGTATTAAAAAAACTCGAAGACAGAGGATATATTCTTAGAAAACCTTCTCAAAACGATAAACGCAGTTTGTTGGTGTGTATTACCCCTTTAGGCAGTGAGCTTGTGGTTGAATCTTTACAAGCCATCGCCACACAAAAAGAGAAAATTTTTAATATTTTGACACAAAAAGAGAAAAAAGAGTTAAATCATATCTTAGAAAAATTAACTCGTTCTTTGTATAATTAAAATGTGCATGGTGAGAAGTAAATAGTGAGAGGTGAATGGTAAGTGGAAAGTAGTAAACCTTTTCACTTCTCACTACTCACTTCTTACTTTTTACTGTTCTTTTTATTCACCAATTTTAACCAAATATCGCCCTACAGCTTTACCACTTAAGAGTTTTCGATAGGCTTCACTGATCTCTTCAAGTGTGATTTGAGTCGTAATGTGATTGAGTGAATCAATTTTAAACTCATCGGCAATCTTTTCCCATGCAGCTATTTTTTTACTCTTTTTACACTCAACTGAATCAATACCAATAAGTCTTACACCTCGTAAAATAAAAGGAAAAACATTGGTGTTTAACTCAAAAGAGGCGGTTAATCCACAACACGTGGCAACACCATCATATTTTATGGCTTTTAATGCTTGGGCTAAAATATTTCCACCTACAGTATCAACCACACCTGCGTATCGCTCACTTACCATGGGTTTGGGGTTTTCAATATCAAACTCTTCTCTTAAAATAACCTCTTTGGCTCCAAGTTGTTTTAGGTAATCGACCTTCTCTTTTTTTCCTGAAATGGCGACCACATCAAAGCCCAATTTGTTTAAAATAGAAACGGCAATAGAACCCACACCCCCTGTTGCCCCTGTGACTAAAACTTCACCGCATGTTGGTGTGACGCCATTATTTAAAAGTTCATTGACACTCAATGCTGCTGTTAATCCTGCTGTTCCATAAATCATAATCTCTTTATCACTGATATTTTTAGGCTTTTTAACCACCCAAGCAGCAGGAGCTTTGACATATTCACTGTGTCCTCCGTTGGTGTTCATCCCAAAATCATATCCCGTAATTAAAACTTCATCCCCAATAGCAAACTCATCGCTGTTGGATTCAAATACCACTCCTGCAACATCGATTCCCGTAATATGAGGGAAAACTCGAGTCACCCCAGGATTGCCAATAGAACTTAGGGCATCTTTGAAATTTAATGAAGAATAGGTTGCTTTTATCAAAACTTCATCTTCTTGAAGTGTTGGCATATCAATCTCTTTAACTCCAAAAACAAACTCTTTATTCTCGGTTTTTTCTACTACATAGGCTTTCATGTAAAATCCTTTATATCCTTTTTTTATAACTTTAGCTAAAATAAAACAAAATAACAAGAACTTACTAAATCCATAGGTACCCACCAAAAAGATACCATAAGGAGTTTAAATGGAACCAAATAACATCAAATGCCCTGTTGAAACTGCCGTTGATGTCTTGTCGGGAAAATGGAAGATATTGATTTTATGGTATTTAAGAAAAGAGAAAAAACGTTTTAATGAATTGGAAAAAATGTTGCCCAATACCACTCAAAAAATGTTGATTCAAAAGCTCAGAGAGTTGGAAAAAGATGAGATAATTGAAAGAACCGTTTATCCCGTCGTGCCTCCCAAAGTAGAATACAGCTTAACCCCCTACGGCAAAACGCTCTTACCTATTTTAAAGTTACTGTATGGTTGGGGCGATAAACACAAAGAAAAATTAGCGAGTGCCTCGGGTGATTAAATCTTTGATGATTAAGCCCACACAAATTATCCATAATATATTCATAAGCCAATTATTGGGATACTCTAACACTAAGTAAGCCACAGGCAAGAAAATTGCCACAGGGTATTTAATAAAATAGAAGAAAAAAATTAAGCTTCCATATAATTTATTCAAACTACTTCCCTTAATGATATCAAGACATCAGTTATTTAAAAAGTCCCTTAGACTTTTTGTTGGGCATTTGCCCTCTAAAATCAGTTTGACTTCATTGGCAATGGGGGTATAAATATCGTGTTTTTTTGAGAGTTCCACAACGGCTTCACTGGTTTTAACCCCTTCTGCAACTTCGCCTAACTCTTCTAAAATCTCATTGAGAGGTTTGCATGAAGCCAATCCTAAGCCCACTCGATAGTTTCTACTCATGGTACTGCTGGCAGTTAAAAACAAGTCCCCTGCTCCACTTAAACCAATAAACGTCTCCTCTTTTGCCCCAAAAAAAGCGCCAAAACGGTGCATCTCAACCAATCCACGCGCAATCAAAGAGGCTCTGGCATTATTGCCTAAGTGCAAACCATCGCAAATGCCAGACGCAATGGCTAAAACATTTTTATATGCCCCTGCAATTTCAGCACCTACAACATCTTCACTGAAATAGGTTTTGATAAATTGTGGGAAAAAAGGAGCAAACTCATGGTAAAGAGCTTCATTGGTGGTATTAATCACCAAAGCCGTGGGTAAGCCTTGTTTCACCTCTGTTGCAAAGGTGGGTCCTGAAATAAATCCAATATTTTCTTCGGGTACAAATTGGGCATAAATTTCATTTAAAAACTGCCCTGAAGTGGCTTCAATCCCTTTGGATGCCACCAAAATCTTTTGACCTTTAAAGTCAAAATGCTCTTGTAACCACCCTTTGATTTGTTGTGCTGGAATAGCAATAACCAAATACTCGCAATTCAAAGCAGTTGTCAAATCAACAAAATGAGGAATATCACGAGCCGTTCTCGAAGTAATAAAAGCTTCTTGTTTTTGACATAGGGCAAAATGAAGCGCTTGTCCCCATTTGCCTGCTCCAATGACGGCGATGTTTTTTTTCATTATGCCAATCTTTGCAATAAGAGTTCATTTACTTTTGCAGGGTTCGCACTGCCACGACTGGCTTTCATGGTTTGTCCCACAAAAAAGGCGAGCAGTTTATCTTTTCCTGCTTTGTATTCTGCTACTTTGTCTGTATTGGAAGCTAAAACTTCATCGATAATGGCTAAAATAGCTCCGTCATCGGATACTTGTTTAAGTCCTAGTTTTTCAATCACCGCGTCCACTTCTTGTGTTGGATTTTGCATTAATTCATCCAAGACTTCTTTAGCAGCTTTTCCTGAAATCGTGTTATCTTCAATACGTTTTACAATCGTTGCCAAAGTTTTGGCTTGAACGGGTGAGTCTAAAAGTGAGGTACTGCCTAATCGTCCAAGCAATTCAACGGTTAACCATGTTACGGCATTTTTACCGCTGATATTTTCTTCTAACATCGCTTCAAAAAAGTGTGCCATCTCTAAGGAACTCGTAATAACACTTGCATCATACTCTTTTAGTCCATACGTTTTGACCAATCGCTCTTTTTTTTCATCGGGCAGTTCTGGGATTTTTGAGAACTGCTCAATCATTTCATCCGTAATAATCAAAGGACGTAAGTCAGGATCAGGGAAGTATCGGTAATCTGCGGCATCTTCTTTGCCTCGCATACTTCGTGTTTCCCCTTTTTCTGGGTCAAACAGTCGTGTCTCTTGTACGACTTCTTGCTCATACACCCCATCTTCCCACGCTTCAATTTGTCGATTCACTTCATACGCAATCGCTTTTTCAATAAACTTAAAAGAGTTCATATTTTTAATTTCACATCGGGTGTAGAGTTTATCATCGCCTTTTGGACGAATGGAAACATTCACATCGCATCGGAAACTTCCTTCTTGCATATTGGCATCACTGATACCCAAATATCGTACAATCGAGTGAAGCTTTTTTAAATACAACACGGCTTCATTGGCACTTCGCATATCCGGTTCTGAAACGATTTCAAGCAGAGGTGTTCCTGCTCGGTTTAAATCCACATGAGAAACCGCACCTGCGTGAATGTTTTTCCCTGCATCGTTTTCAAGATGAGCTCGTGTCACACCAATGGTTTTTTGTGTTCCATCTTCAAAGTCAATTACCAGTTCACCCAGCCCCACAACAGGCACTTCAAATTGTGAGATTTGGTAACCATTGGGCAAATCAGGATAAAAATAGTTTTTTCGGTTAAAAATAGATTTTTGATTGATTTTTGATTTGAGTGCCGTTCCTAACATAATGGCTTTATGCACCGCTTCTTTATTTAAAACAGGCAATGCCCCAGGAAGACCCAAACATGTTGGACAAACGTTGGTATTGGGTTTTTCTCCAAAACTTGTCGCACATGAACAAAAGAGTTTACTCTTGGTATTTAACTGAACGTGAACTTCTAACCCTATAATAACTTCAAACATCGAATTCCTTTTATCGTATCACTTTAATATCAGCGGTGATTTTTAATTTCTCAAAATACTCTTTTAAAAATTTTTGTTCTCTTTGTCCCATGACAATATTAAAAATCTTCTCTTTGACTGATTCAAAACTCTCAATAATTTCACCCTCTTTTTTATTGATTAACAACGTAACATAGTGTTGATTGCTTGTAAAAATAGGTGTAAATGCTTTGGTATTGGTGCTGTTTAACAAATATTTGATTTGTCCATTGATGGTATTTTGCTCTAAAACCAAGTTTTGTTTGTCCACATCTTCAAGTTTTGCTTTAGGATTTTCCATGATTTGATTCAGTGAGGTTCTGTTTTTTGACGCAAATTGTGTCACTTCAAATTTTGAAGCACTGGCAAATTGAGCTTTATTGTTGTCATAATAAATCTCCAAATCCTCTTGTGTTGCAATTTTGATGTTGCCTCGTACGAGTTTTTGAACCAATTTTTCTTGTAAAATTCGTTTTCTGGTCTCTTCTTCAAATACCGAATAATCTTCGTATTTTTGTTTGATAATCGCTTTAAACGCATACAGTTCCAACCCATTAGACGCCGCAACTCGTTCTAAATATTCATTGATATCAAACAAAGAGACACTGATATTGTGTTTTTGTAACTCTTGTTCATACAACAACTCATCAATAAGCATACTCACTGCCGCATTTTTGTCACCCTTGGTTTGAGCCGCTTTTGCTTCAATATCGTATAACGTAATGGCATCGTTATTAACCGTCAATGCCACCGCATCAACCAATCCCGCATGAGCAAGACTTGCACACATTAAAACTGAGATAAAAAGTTTTTTCATTATTCACCCTTTTTTGTAAAGCAGATATTTTATCATATTAATGGTAAAACATTGGTTTGGAGATGGTTTTTTTGGAAAAGTAGGTTTTGAAGAAGTGAATATCTCTCTTGAAAACTTAAAAGTTTCCGCCTTTTGGTTGTTGGTTTTTAGTAAATAGTTGATGGCATAAAAATGTTCAAACTATCTTCAGTTAATTGAATTAAGAGAAGTTTAGAATCTTAGAAAATCAAATATGTAAATGTCCTTATCCCATATTCCAACATCTGGAAAAGCTGAGCGTTTGATTTCTATTTTCGGAAAAGCCCGAAACTGTCTGAGCGTTAAGCAAGGTGCTAAATGCACCTTGTAGCGAGTTTTGCAGGGCAGAAAATAGAAATTAATAAGTGAGGGAACCCGAATGGGCTTTGAAGCCGTTGGTGGTTTTGCTTACTTTGTCCACACAAAGTAAGAAAGCGGAAACCTTTAGGTTTTCAAGAGAGGATATTAACCTATTATAAATATTTCAACTCTTTTTTAAAATAGATAAAAGTATGTTACAGAAATGTTATTTAAAACTTTGTTGAGTATTTCAATTTGAAAAGAAAATATGTGGTATAAACTAATGCAGAACAGTGAGGTAAAGAGAAGACCTCTTTACTCCACTTATTTATGGAACATAAACCAAAACATCGCTTTGTGTGTGTTCCATTAAAAAAGATGACGTTGAACCTTGTAAAAACGCCGTCGTATCTTTAACCCCATGAGAACCCAATACAATCAAATCATTCTCTGTGTTGTTTGAAGCTTCAAGCAACACATCGTTAAAGTTGTAATACGCCTCAATCAGTTGAGTGTTTTCAATGCCCACTTTTTTATTGAACGCTTCAAAACTCTCTTGAATTTGATTTTTGACTTTATCTTTTAGTGTCTCTTTGGCGTCCATGGCATTGTAAAATGACAAGGTAAAATCACTGAGTTGTTTATACGCATGCACCAATTTAAACGTTGCACTTGAAAATGACTCTTTAGCAAACTCAATACTTTTTTGTGAAACAGGGGTTAAATCACTAAAGGCTAACACATTTTCATAGGCTTTTTGGCAAGAGTTTTTTACAATCAACACAGGCAAATTGCTTTTTTGAGCAATATTATGTGCAGTTGAACCAAAGGTTTTGTTGCTTAAATCATCTTTGGCATTTGCCCCAATAATAATTAAATCGGCTTTTAAATCATGGGCTTTTTCAATGATTTGATCCGCTGCTTTTCCTGAAGTGACTCGAATAGAAACATTGGCATTAAATTGGTTTAATTTTTGAACATCTTGTGCGATTTTCATCATCAACTCTTGTTTGACCTCATCGCTGTTTTTATTGGTAAAAAATGTCTCCATAAGCGTTGTTTCAATGATATGTACCACCGTAATATTAATCTCTTTATTTGCTGCAATTAAAAATGCACGTTTTAACACTTCATTGGAAATTGAAGAACCATCAATCCCAACCACAATATTTTTTATACTCATTACGTTCTCCCATTTGTATTTGTTAAAAATGTAACACAAGGATTATATCATATAAAACGAAAATCAAAGAAACCTCTGTTTATTTAAATTGTTTTAAAATTCTTCTGTAGCGTTTTTCTCCATTGCATTGAATCAAAAGCATATCGTTTTCTTCTAAAGTCGTTGAGCCTGTGGGTTTGACATATTCGTTGTTGCGATTAATAAGTAATATAAGAAAATCATGAGGCAAAGCCAATTCCACAATGGTTTTGCCAATGACTTTAGAACCTTTTTGAATATAAAATTGTTTTAAAGAGTATAAAAGTAAAGGAGAAGTAGGTGCTTTTTCACTCTCATATTTCACGGATTCAACCTTTAACCATTTTGCCATATAAGGCAACGACGTTCCTTGAATTAAAATTGAGGCTAAAACCATAAAAAAGACGGTGTTAAAAATAAGATGTGCATGCTCAAAGCCTTGCGCTAAATAAGGATAGGTGGCTAAAACAATGGGAACTGCTCCTCTTAAGCCCACCCATGAAATAAAGGTTTTTTCTCGAATACTAAACGAACTGAACATCAAACTAATAAACACTCCCGCAGGTCTTGCCACAAACATAAGCAGTAATGCCACGGCAAGTCCTTGAAAAGCCACATCGGGCAATTCCGAAGGAAAAACCAATAATCCTAATGTTAAGAAAACCGCAATTTGCATTATCCACGACAACCCATCGTGAAAGCCCACCAAATTCTTTTTATGGACAAACTCTTTGGTATTGGCAACAATTCCTGCTAAATAAACAGCTAAAAAGCCATTTCCTCCCAACATAGAGCTTGAAGCAAACAACAACAAAACCCACCCAATCGTAAACACCGGATATAAGCCATAATAACTTAAATGGATTCGATTTAAAATATGGGGTAACACAAAACCAAAACCAAAACCAAAAACTCCCCCAATAATAAATTGTAAGAAAAATTGTATTAGCCATTGGCTCATGGTGGCTTCTTGTGGTAAAAGCAACATTTGTAAAATGGTTACCGTTAAAAAAATTGCCATGGGGTCATTACTACCCGATTCTAACTCCAACAAAGGACCCAGCCGCTTTTTAAGAGCAATTCCTTTAGAACGTAAAATCGCAAACACCGCAGCTGCATCGGTTGAAGAGATAATCGCACCCAATAACATCGCTTCTAAAAAAGTAAAATCAAAAAGATAATAAACCCCAACAGCAACGACCAAAGCCGTTAATAACACCCCTAATGTGGCTAAAATAATTCCCTCTTTAAGTACGGGTTTGACAGCTTTCCATGCCGTATCAAATCCTCCTCCAAAAAGAATAAAAATCAATGCCAATGTTCCAATATTTTGTGCAATGGAATAATTATCAAAAGCAATTCCTAAAATCCCATCTGAACCTGCTAACATTCCTAAACCTAAAAAGATAAAAAGTGCAGGGACACCAAAAGTGTTAGAGAGTTTGCTTGAAACAACACTTAGAAGCATTAAAAAAGCGGTAATGAGTATATAAATTTCCATTGTTTCCATGAATCTCCTTATAAAATGTATTTGAAAATATAAACGATTATAGCTTAAAAATGGTCATTTTTTTGAAAACCTTTCAAATAAAAAGATTTATTAATACTTTTTAGATACAATTATTCATACGTACTAAACAACAAATCAAACTATTTAAAAAAGGATTTTTCATGGACAACAGTAAAATTTTAATTGCCACCGATTTTTCGCAAAAAAGCTTTAAAATCATTGAACGTGTTTTGGAGTTTATGGACAACAAACCTTCTGAACTTTTTATTGTTCATGTGGTTGAGAGTTCTATTTTCTCAAAAGTTAAAAATCTTTCAGAAATTAGAAAAAACAGTTTTGAAATTTTGCACAAATATTTTCCTACGCTTAAATCGTCGCAGTTTTATTGTGTAGAAGGAGGCATTGATGAGCAAATTGCTTATCATGTGGACAAACTCAATATCTCTTTGGTTATTTTAGGAAACAGCGGAGAAAGAAGCCATATCAACCAATTTTTCTTGGGTTCAAATACCAAAGATATTGTCCGTAATTTAAATACTCCCAGCTTGATTATGAAATCCAATCGTCCTTTGGAGTTTAATTCCATTATGATACCTACGGATTTATCCAATGAGTCTAAAACCTATATTTACGAAGTGGCACAATTTTTTAAAACGGCTAAAATCAAACTCTTTTACAGCTATATCGTTCCATTCGAGAATCGTTTAAATTTTTACGGCTTAGACAAAAGTGAAATGACACTGTTTCAAAAAGATATAAAAACATCTGCAATTAATGAAGCCAATGATTTTTTTGATTCACTTAATATTGCCAATGAGATTGAACTTATTACTCAAAAAGGCAATTTAGATGCCGAAGAGTTTGCTAAAAAAGCCGATGAGTTAAAGTGTGATTTAATTGCCGTTCACACTACAGGACATTTTAGTTTTTTTGCGTTTGACTTAGTCGAACACTCTCATAAAAATATTTTGGTCAAAAAAATCAATTAAAGGAATCCTATGAAATTTGTTGCTCTTGTTGTCATCGCTTCATCAGAATATGAAGAGAGTTTAAAAACCGTTGCTAAAAATGCGGGTGCCAGTGGAGCAACCATCATTCAAGCACGAGGAACAGGAAATGAAGAAAAAAAGAGTTTTTTCTCTTTAACTTTTGAAGGAAATCACTCTTTACTTTTATATATTTTAGAAGAAAAAATGTCAAAAAGTGTGTTAAAAGCCATTAAAAAAGAGATTGAAAATAAAAAAAGTGATTGTATTGCTTTTACAACCCCTATTTCACATATTGTTGGATTAAATGACAACATCATCAAAAAATTTGAAGAGAACATCATCAGTGAGGAGATTTTATAATGAACCAAAAAGTTTTAGTTGAACATATCATGAAAACCAATGTTACGACCATTAAACCCTATGCAACACTTAAAGAAGCATTACAATTAATGAAGCGAAAAAATTTAAAATCGTTGATTGTGGAAAAAAGTTGTGACAGCGATGCGTATGGAATCATTACCAATACGCAAATTTTGCGAAAAATTATGGCACAAGATGGCGATATTGAACTTTTAAATGTCTATGATGTGTATAAAAAACCTGCCTTTAGTGTTTCATCTAAAATTGATATAAAATATGCCGCTAAAATTATGATGGAACATAACATCAAGCGAGTTGCTGTTACGGATAACAATGAACTCAAAGGTGTCTTATCTGTTACTGATTTGACCGATTATGTATTATCATTGATTGATTAATTAAGTTATGACAGAGATCCTAAAACAATTTAAACACACTTTAGTAGAATCCATTGTTAATTTAATTCCCATTTTAATTATTATCATTGGATTTCAACTCTTGGTTTTTCAAAGTGTGCCTGAAAACATCTTTTCCATTACTTTGGGATTTGTGATTGTTATTTTAGGGGTAACTTTCTTTTTAATGGGATTAGAAATTGGTGTTTTCCCTTTAGGCGATAGCTTATCCAATGAATTTTTAGAAAAGCGTTCTTTGTTTTGGTTTGCTTTGTTTGGTTTTGCTTTGGGCTTTTCAGCCTCCATTGCAGAACCTGCCATTATTGCTGTGGCAACTCAAGCTCAAACTATCACTCATGGAAGCTTAGATGCGTTTACCCTACGAATCATTATTGCCATCTCGGTAGGAAGCATTACGGCTTTTGGAATTATTCGTTCACTGCTGGGTTGGCCCATTGCCAAAATTATTGTTGGAGGATATGTTTTAGTTTTAATTATTACCTATTTTACCCCTCGAAGCATTGTTGGCTTAGCCTATGATTCAGGCGGAGTTGCCACCAATGTAGCTACGGTACCTTTAATTGTGGCATTGGGTATTGGAATTGCTTCAGCATTGCAAGGAAGAAGTGTTTTAAAAGATGGCTTTGGTTTTGTTGCTCTTGCTGCTATTACGCCTATGATCAGTATTCAATTGTATGGTATTTTTGCTTTAGGCAGTGATTTTAGTGCAAATGGCTCTGAATTAGTTCAAACAGCAACTCAAGCAAAAACATCAGTGGATTTTGATATTTTAGGCATATTACAAGGCTTATTAGGAACATTTACCAATATCTTACCCATTATCTTAACTATTGTAGTGTTTCAATATTTGATTCTTAGAAAACCTCTTCCCAATCTTTTTAGAGTTGTTCTTGGTTTTATTTTTTTGGTTATTGGTTTATATGGATTTATTATTGGGATTAAATTAGGACTTTTTCCCATAGGAGAGTCCATCGCAACAAATTTGGTCGATATGGACAGTCTCTTTTTTATTTTACTCTTTGCTTTTTTAATTGGTTTTGGTACGACTATGGCAGAACCTGCTTTGGTTGCAGTAATTAAACAAGCTGACCGATACAGTGAAGTGAGTTTAAACGTAACGATTATTCGTTTATTGGTTGCTTTGGGTGTAGGCTGTGGGATTTTATTGGGTACGTATAAAATTGTTCAAGGCTATGATATTTGGCTTTTGATTACGATTTTATACTCATTTGTTGTCGTTCTGACCATTTTTGCCCCCTCACATATGACGGCTTTTGCTTTTGATTTAGGTGGAGTGACGACTTCTGAAATAACGGTACCTATTGTTACGGCTTTTGGGATTTATTTGGCAACCAATATTGAAGGCAGAGATGTCTTAATGGATGGTTTTGGACTGATTGCTTTTGCTTCAGTGTTTCCTATGATTACTGTTTTAGGTTACAGTATTATTGCTCAAAAACTTGTAAAAAGACTCGCTTAGTTTCGTGTGCTAAGTGTTTTGCTTTACACTTAGCACTTAGTGCTTAGCACATTTTATTGGCTTACTTTTTTAAGTAAATAAAAGATGGAATTATAATCCACACCACTTTGTTCACTCAAACCAATTTCACATGTTTTACTTGTACTAAACGCGAGTTTCACGCCATTGGGTATGCTTTGCTTTAAACTGCTCAATGCTGACGCATTAAGTTCAGGATAGTTAAATCCTCGATCCCCTGCAAAACCACAACACTTCACATCCGCAGGCACAATCACCTCATTGGCACACGCTTTAGCTAAAGCAATAAACTTATCGTGTAAGCCCATTTTTCTTGAACTGCATGTGGTGTGTATCACAATGGGTTCATCCAATTTCGTAATGGTTAAAGAAGGCAGTAAATAGTTCAATGAAAACTCAATGGGTTCATAAACAGCCATTTGGCTTTTAAAACTCTCCATCATTTTTTTCGTACAAGGACTGGTATCACATAAAACGGGAAACTCTCCATGGTTGGAAGCTTCAAGGAGTGCCATTTCTAACTCTTGAGATTTTTTATTGGCTTGATTAAAATACCCTTTTGATGAAAAAGGCATTCCGCAACACAGATTCTCTAAGTTATTAGGAAAAATCACTTCAAACCCTGCTCGTGTCAATAATTCTAAGGTGACATCAAAAAGATTATCTGTCTGGGTGCTGTTTTGGGCTTGTCCCATGGTTCGATTTAAACAGGAGGTAAAATAGACCACTTTTTTCGATGAAGCAATGAGTTTGACACTGTTTTTGTTGATGGTCACAGGTTTGGGTAAACTTTTTGTCCACAAAGGAATGGTGTTTTTAGAGATTTTTCGCAATCCTTGAGTGAGTGTTTCCATATTGCGTGTTCCTAAAATACGGTGCGTCCAATTGGCAACACGTAAACCTATTTTAACCCCACTTAACACACTTGAAAAATGATTGACGATAAAATCGGCTTGTTTTTCTTGGCTGGGTTGTATTTGTTTGTTACGCAAATATTTCGTTAGGTTTCCTGTATCAATTCCCACAGGACAAACGGTTGAACACAAACTGCACGTTGCACAAGTTTCAAGCCCATCGTACTGATACGCTTTTTTCAGTGCTTCACTTTGTATAAAATCGTTCTCTTCATCTTCTAAGCGACTGATTTCTCGTGAAGCAATGATTCGATGCCGTGGAGTAAAAGTGATGATGTTTGAGGGACAATACGGCTCACAAAACCCACACTCAATACACTTATCAACAATTTCATTGGTACGAGGAAGAGGTTTTAAGTTTTTTAAATGCGCTTCATGATCCTCGTTGATAATCACCCCTGGGTTTAAAATGCCTAAAGGGTCAAACAAATTTTTGATATCTTTCATTAAAGCATACGCATCATTTCCCCACTCCAGTTCAACAAATGCCGCCATATTTCGCCCTGTGCCGTGTTCTGCTTTTAAACTTCCTTGGTATTTGACTGCCACTAATTGTGTAACATCTTGCATAAAGGCATCGTATCGTGCAATCTCTTTTTGCGTGGAGAAATCTTGGGTAAAAACAAAATGCAAATTCCCCTCTAAAGCATGACCAAAAATCAAGGCTTCATTGTAACCATGTTTTTTGAACAATGCTTGTAACTGTAGGGTTCCTTGGGCTAAATCTTCGATATTAAAAGCCACATCTTCTATGATTACAGTGGTACCCGTTTGACGTACTGCACCCACTGCGGGGAAAAGTCCTTTTCGTATTTTCCAAAAGAGTTCATACTCTTGTTTTATGGACGTAAAGGCAATCTCTCGAACGGTTTTAAACGCTTCAAGCAAGGTTACAATTTTTTGTGTTTGTTGCACTAAGGCATCTTCATTGGGGGCTCTGGTTTCAACCAATAAAGCCGCTACGTCTTCATTGAACTCTTTTAAATACGAGGGCATTCCTTTTTGGTCTTGCACGGATTTGAGCGCTTTATTGTCCATAAGTTCAACCGCATCCACTTGAATACCTTTTGAAAGTTTAAGTGTTGCTACGGCACTGCACGCTTCATTGATGTTTTCAAAAAAGACTAAGCTGCTGGCTTTGTGTTGATAATCTTCAACCGTATAGTACGTTATCTCTTGAATAAACGCTAACGTTCCTTCACTTCCAATAATCAAGTGTTGTAAGACTTCAAACACATCATCATAATCCACCAAGGCATTTAAAGAGTAACCACAGGTGTTTTTGATTTTAAACTTCTTTTTGATTTTTTCACTCAAACTTTTATTGGCTTTAACCGATTGGGCGTACGAATCAAGTTGCGCAATAAACTGGGAGTGTTTTTGTTTAAACAACTCTTTGCTTCTCGTATCAGAAGTATCCAAAACCGTACCATCGTAAAAAATGATTTTCATCGATTTTAGAGTTTGATAAGAGTTTTGAGCAACACCACAGCACATCCCCGAAGCATTGTTCGCCGCAATTCCTCCAATCATCGCTGCATCAATACTTGCAGGGTCTGGACCTATTTTTTTTCCAAAAGGAGCCAATGCCGCATTGGCTCCAGCCCCCGTAATGGAAGGTTCTAAACTGATATAATCTTTTTGTGGTGAAACCACAAACCCTCTCCAGTTTCGTGAAGTAATCACCAAAATAGAATCACTGATGGCTTGTCCTGAAAGTGAAGTTCCCGCTGCTCTAAACGTAACACTCAGCTGATACTTCGTGGCATGCTCAAGTATGGTTTTGACGTGTAAAGCATTTTGGGCTTTGATGACAATTTTGGGTATAAGTCGATAAAAAGAGGCATCGCTGCCGTAAGTGAGTGTATGTAACTTATCGGTAAACAGATACTCTTTAGGTATAAATGAGATAATCTCTTCGTAAAATTTTTTGTAATTTCCCTCTAGCATTTCTTTTCCTTTTTTAATTATTTAATGATAAAAAAAAGTGAAACTTTACTCTCTTCTGGGTACGGTATAAATTTTTTGTTGAGGATCATTGATAAATGCGTTCATTTTATCACACTGTTTTAAAACAATCATCTCAATTAAAGCTTTTTGGTTGGTGTACATGAACTTTCTTTAAATAAACAAAAGAAGCCTGTGTGGCTTCTTTTGTATTGGGTTATAACAATGGATTTAATCCAAAAAACTCAGGATAAATCGCCAAAATGGCTAACACAATGATTTGTATGGCAATAAACGGTAATACCCCTTTGTAAATCTGCATGGTACTTACCCCTGCTGGTGCCACTCCTTTTAAATAAAAGAGACTGAACCCAAATGGTGGTGTTAGAAATGAGGTTTGTAAATTCATGGCAATCAAAATCGCAAACCACACAGGATTGATACCTAACGTTTCAGAAATCGGCACTAAAATGGGAACAATAATATAGGAAATTTCAACAAAGTCAATAAAAAATCCTAAAACCAAAATCGCTAACATCGTAAAAATAATGAATCCCCATTTTTCATCTCCGGGAAGACTGGTCATAAAATCATGGACAATATCTTCTCCCCCCGTGTATGAAAACACCATAGAAAATGCCGTTGCCCCAATTAAGATACCAAATACCATTGAGGTGATTTTAACCGATTCCAGTGCAGCTTCTTTGACCATTTCATTGCTGTAAGTACGATACATCAATGCCAAACCAATCGCTCCAAAACAGCCCACAGCAGAAGACTCAGTAGGTGTGGCAATTCCTGCAAAAATTGAACCCAATACCAAAATAATGAGTGTTAAAGAAGGGATAATATCAATTAACGCTTTCAAAACTTGTTTTCGTTTGTTGCCTCGACTGGGATCAGGTGGAATAGCCGGTGCCATATCTTTTTTATAGTAAGAAATAATTAAAATAAAAAGAATGTATGCCCCCACAAGTAATAATCCTGGCAAAACCGCTGCTGAGAACAAATCACCCACAGGCACTTGAAAAACATCCCCTAAAATAATTAATACAATCGAAGGAGGAATAATTTGCCCCAAGGTTCCAGCCGAACAAATGGTACCCGTGGCAAGTTCTGGACTGTATTTGTATTTAAGCATGACAGGCAATGAAATCACTCCCATGGCAACCACAGAAGCTCCTACCACACCCGTTGAGGCCGCCAATAAAGCCCCAACTAATACCGTAGAGATTGCCACTCCACCTCGAATCTCTCCAAATAAGAACCCCATGGACTCTAAAAGTTTTTCAGCCAAGCCCGTTTTTTGTAGGACAATTCCCATGAAAATAAACATAGGAATCGCCATTAAAATCGTATTTTGCTGAATGGAAAAAATTCGAAAAGGCATATAATCAAACATGGCAATTCCCTCTACGAGTCCCTCACTCAACCCTGCCATAAATCCCGCATCGAATCCACCGTATGAATAGATTTCAATGACTCCCGCACTGATACCAAAAAACACTGAAACCGCGGCAAAAGTAAACGCAACAGGAAATCCAAATAAAAGCATAAATAAAGCCGTAAAAAACATTACAATACCTATCATTTGGATTCTCCTTTCTCATCAATATCCACAATATGATGTTTGTGTTGATTAAATTCGTTTTTCAAATTCTCAATTTCACCTTTTAAGTTATACTCTTTTAAATCACACATTCCCCGATAGACATTCAAATTTTTTATAAAATATCCAAATGAAGTGATAATTAACAATAAAAAAGACAAAGGTATCAACGCTTTAACAATCCATCGATGAGACAGACCACCTGGGTCACCACTCATTTCATTGGATAAAAACGCTTCATGGGCATTGCCAATAGAACTTAAGCCCACAAGCAATGAAATAGGTAAAATAAAGGCAACCACTCCCACCATATTAATCAATGCTTTTCGTTTGGGAGTCCCTCGGTCATAAAGTAAATCAACTCGAACATGTCCATCCTCTTTTAGGGTGTAAGAAATCCCCAATAAAATAACAACAGAGAACAAATGCCACTCCATCTCCTGCATTGCAATACTTCCTGTTTTGAAGAAGTATCGAGCCACAACGTCATAAGTTACATTCAATATCATTAATACCATGGCAAATGCCGTGATATTTCCAATATAGTCTGCAAACTTATCAAACCCTCGTTCCAGTTTTAATAACATTAAAAATCCTTTGAATCTTCTAATAGATTAACCCAACACAACCATTTGTGTTGGGTTAATCTATTATTTTACAACCCCATAAGGGGGGCATGGGGTTGCAAATTTTTATAAATTGTCTTTTAAATATAAGTAGTCAGACATTTCAGTCCATTTTCTGACTTTCTTTTGATACGCTTCTTGTGAATCTAAAATCTCTTTTAATAAAGGTTGATCTTTGACCATTTCAGCTCTTAACTCTTTGTTGGTTTGTTTTAACGCATCCATAACTTCTTTTGGGAACATTTTGATTTTAATATTAGGATATTCACTTGCAATTTTTGACCATGCATCCGCACTCATATGATAGTTTTGAATATACATATCGTACGCACTTACTCTCATGGCTGTGATTAAAATCTCTTGTAAATCTTTAGGAAGTTTTTTAAACGCTCGTTCATTGACCATAAAATGCAAATCCAATCCAGGCTCATGCCAACCTGTGTAGTAATACGGTGCAACTTTATGAAATCCCATGTTAATGTCCATTCCTGGTCCAACCCATTCTAAGGCGTCAATGGTTCCACGCTCTAATGAAGTATACAATTCACCGGGAGCAATATTCGTAACTGTCAATCCTAATTTTGCCATCACTTCTCCAGCAAACCCAGGAATTCTCATTTTAAGACCTTTTAAATCTTCAACCGAATTAATCTCTTTTCTAAACCATCCACCCATTTGGTTTCCTGTACTTCCACCAGGGAACGATAAGATACCGTGTTTTGAATAAGTTTTTTCCATAAGTGCCATACCACCACCATGATAAAACCATGCGTACTGTTCAGCCGTTGTCATACCAAAAGGCATGGTACTAAAAGGCATCGTATTGATATCTTTACCTTTCCAGTAATACGATGCAGAGTGACCCATGTCGTATTGACCACCTTTGACCATATCTAAAATTCCAAAGGCTGATTTGTGTTTATTTGAAGCATCGACTTCGATAACAAGTCGTCCATTTGACATCTCTTCAACCATTTTTGCCATATTGGTTGGAGCATCAATAAACGGAGAAAGAGTTGGACCCCATGTTGTTGCCAGTTTCCACTTATAGACTCTTTCTTTGGCCATTGAAGCCGTACTTAATCCTGCAAGCAATGCAGCTGCAACAACGAATTTTGTTGCTTTAAATAACATATTCATGCAAACTCCTTTTTTAGTTTCAATAAAATTGTAACGACACCAAATGACAATGATATGATATTTTTTGTGGATTTTATAAAATCTTAAAGATATATCCACTGTCTACAATCGTTTGAATGTACTCCTTGGGTAAAAGTTTTCTCACCCGCCGTATCAAAGAACGAATCGACTCAAGAGAAGTAACATTGCCCTCCCACACATAATTTTCAATGGCATCAAAGGTGATAAGCTTATTTTTATGCGATAAAAAAAGATTTAACAGCAACTTCTCTTTTTTGGTTACGCGTTGTTCTTTTTTATTACAAGAGAGTAAACTGGACTTAAAATCAAAATAACAATTCTCATCAAAATAAATGAAATTATCGTTAATTTTACAGAGTTTATCAATCTTTATCTCTAATTCATCTATAAAAAAAGGTTTCTTCAAATAATCATTGCAACCAAAATCGTATGCTTCTTTAATCATATCCAACTCCACAGAAGCACTGATGATAATCACAGGAACCTCATCGTAATACTCTCGTATTCTTTTGAGCAATTTCACCCCATCAAGACTGGGAACATTAATGTCCAAGATAAAACAGGCATACCCTCCATCAATGGCGGCATACGCTTCTAATCCATCAACATACGCATCCACTTTATACCCTTTTAAACCAAGCCGTTTTGCAATCGTTTGATTGAGTTTTACATTGTCTTCAAGCAATAAAATTTTCATACTCACCTACCATAATTTGTATTGGGCATTTTGATGATAAACACCACACTGTTTTTATCGTTTCGTACTCTTATTTTCCCCTGCATTTTATCTTCAATAATTACTTTTGCCATATATAAACCAAATCCTGTCCCCTCTTTTTTAGTCGTAAAATACGGATCAAAAATATTGCCAATAATATCCAAAGGGATGGCTCCTGCATCATCACTGATTTCAATCACATTGTATTTGTTGGTACTAAAAATCTTAATGCCAATGTTTTTCTTTTCGTTAAGATCCAAGTTTTTTTCCAAAATCTTATTTTTGGCATTGTTAATGATGTTTAATAACACTTGCTTAAACTCATTTTCATACCCATAAATCAGTAAATCTTCATTTTGATTAACATACTCAACCGTCACATTAATATTGGAATAAAAAATCTGTTTTCCCACAATTTCAAAAATCTCATTTAAACATTTTTCGATTGAAAAAAGAGCTTTTTTGGTCGAAGGCTTTAAAAAATTTCTAAAATCACTGAGCGTTTTTGACATGTATTGGATTTGTACCATCGAATCTTTCACAAAGGTTTCCATTTGGATTTTTTTAAGTTCTTCAAGTTGAAACGACAACGCGATATCTTGCACTTGCGCTGAAAGTTCAACCAAAGGTTCATTCCATTGATGAGCAATGGCAGCAACCATATCTCCCATTTCAGCGAGTTTGCTTTGTTGGATTAAAAACTGTTTTTCTTGAACTCGTTGGGTAATGTCATCCATAATACACACAATCCCCCCAATGGTTTCATCGATGTTTTCGTACACGGCTTTGTTAAGAATGAAATAACGCATTTTATCATTAAAGTGTAAGGTCATTTCAGAGGTTTTTGTTCCTTGGGTTTTAAGCAACTCTTCATCCACTTGAACATTGCGTTTGGCGATATCTTCAGGATAAAAGTCATATGCTGTTTTTCCAATGACTTCCTCTTTTTTATGATTAAACAGTTTGGCAAAACTTAAATTACATCCCAAAATTTTCCCATCGGTATTTTTATAGTAAATAGGGTTAGGTAAGGTATCAAGCAACACTTTATCAAACTTAATACGGTTGGATAAATCTTTTTCAACAAGTTTTCGACGTTGGATATTCGCACGCATAATCAACACAATAATAAACAACACCAAAATGGTTAAAATTGTCAGCATTACAAAATTGCGATGCTCTTTATAAATTGTGATAGGTTCATTAATCATTTTGTATTCGCCTACATGAGGTTCAATGTTCATTTTAAATCGTTTTAATTCATTGTAATCAAAGATATATTCATTGGGTGATTTTTGCAAAATGGGGATATCTTCAATGGGTCTGTTTTTAATTAAGTACTCAAGTGCCATAGAAGCAACGGCTTCTCCTTGACCTTTGGCACTCGTAACAAACCCACCAATCACTCCATTGCCCAAATAAAAATCCCATAACCCATAAATAGGAACGGCACTGATTTGTTTAATATCTTTTAAGCTCTCTTTATAGGTAAAAAACTTTCCGGTTTTATCTTTAAAAAGCAACACAAACAACAACACGGTTTCCCCTTTTTCTTGAGAAACTTTTTGTTTAATTTCTTCCATATTAATGTTGCCTAAGTATTCAATTTGGAAATATTGTGAGTATTTTTTGATATAAGGTTCCAACTCTTTTTTCATCTGCAACCCCGTAACAGAATAGTCGTTAATAATCACTAAACGCTCTAATTTGGGATGAAGTCGACGTATGAGTTGAAAGTTTTTTTCCAAATCAACTTGCTCAATAACGCCTGTTACCCGTTCAATATTTGAAACCAGCGCCATATCAAAATTATTAATAGCACAAAAAAGCAAAGGAGTATTAGGGAAAAGTTCATCAAGATGTTTGTTTAAAAATTCGAGAGCATGGTTGTCACTTGCAATGATTAAATCAAATTTTCTCTCTTTAAATTGTTCTTTATACAATTCATATAAGCGTTTAAAATAGACCGGCGTAGCAACGCGTTTTGTGTCCATATAAATCGTGGTTAAGGTGACGCTTTTATACTCTTCAAAAGTTGATTCAATGGCTTTTGAAATATCGTCACTCCATTTATAACTTTTATCATACGAGTGAACCAATAAAACCTCTTTTTGGATTTGTGCAAAAAGAGGCAAAGAGAAAAGAAACCAAAAAAGCAGTAATTTTTTCAACATATCTCCTCATAAGAGTCAGACAAATATAACATACCCCGATTTTGGACCATGCGCCCCAATAACTAACGACTGCTCAATATCAGCTGTTTTAGAAGGTCCTGAAATAAACACCCCATACCCTGCTTTTTCAAACTCTATTCGCTCATACGCTTCGTGCATGTTATTGACAATATCATCTTTGGATACTATTATAACAATATTATTGGCAATAAAATATAAGGCTCGATGTTTATTGCTTGGATTTTTCATCCACACCGCTCCATTTTCGGCAACAGCAAACTCAGCTTTGACAATCGCCAAATCCAAATTTTCTAATTCATGGGGAGTCTTGAGTTCATTTTCTTTAACCGTCGCTAAAGTGTACTCTTCTACGTTTGAGCTTATAAATACTGCCTCGGGATAAAGCTCTTCTATGACTTGGTTGAGTTCATTTTTATGACACTGTAAGGCTTTTCCACCCACTGTTTGAATCACCTTAGTGAATTGTTCCATTTTATTTTCAAATGTAATTCCAAAATTCTCAATGTTGGGTAAAGCCACTTCTTGGACTTTATTGTTGTGCCGAATACTGTTTAAAATACTCTCTTTACTTGACATTATTTCTCCTTTTTGGCTTTGGCATATAACTCTTTAAATGAGTTTTTAGGCATGGTTGGCATGGTCCTGTGTTTTCCCCAAACATTGCTTTTGGAATACATCACACTCTTAGGAATAAAAGGAACCACCTTTCGAGCTATTTTTCCTGCTAATGTAAACAGCATAGGATGTTGCATCAACCATGAAGTCAGTTTCATTGCCATGGCTTTTTTGCCATCAATCAATTTGGCTTTTGCCAAATCTTGCCTATGTGCATACAACTGTTTATGCAAATCAATCTTACTGGGACACACATTTGAACATGACGAACAAAGGGTACACGCAAAGGGTAACGTTTTGTGTTCGGTTGGGTTTCTAAAAGCCCCCAAAGTTGAACCAATGGGTCCAGGAATCACATACCCATATGAGTGACCACCACTTCGTCTGTAAACGGGACACGTATTCATACACGCTCCACACCGTATACAATTTAGGGATTGTTTGTATTTTTCACTGTTTAAAAAAGGGGTTCGCATATTATTGACAATCACCACGTGCATTTCTCCCCCTTCAATGGCTCCATGAAAGTGTGAGGTATAGGAAGTGATGGGTTGCCCAGTAGCACTTCGTGCGAGTAATCGAGTAAAGACACTTAAATCTTCAAGTCGCGGAATGATTTTTTCAATTCCCATACACGCAATATGCAATTTGGGTAAACTTGCTCCCATATCGGCATTGCCTTCATTGGTACAAACTACGACACCTCCTGTTTGTGCAATGGCAAAATTAACCCCAGTAATTCCCGCATCGGCTTGTAAAAATTTTTCTCGCAGATGTTCTCGTGCGGCTCGTGTTAAATACGTGGGATCACTGTTATTGGCATCGGTGTGTAAAAACTCATGAAACGTTTGTGCGACATCCTCTTTTTTTAAATGAATGGCGGGTAATACAATATGAGAAGGGGCTTCATGGCGTAACTGAACAATTCGCTCTCCTAAATCCGTATCGACAACTTCTAAGCCTTTGCTTTCTAAAAAAGGGTTTAAATGACACTCTTCAGTGAGCATCGATTTGGATTTGACGACTTTTTTAACCCCATTTTTCTTTAAAATCTCATACACAATCTCATTATGTTCTTGAGCATCATTTGCCCAATGTACGATAATGCCTTTTTTCATGGCATTTTTTTCAAACTCTTCCAAATAAAAATCAAGTTTGCTCATGGTGTGTGTTTTAATGGCACTGGCGTATGAACGAAGTTTTTCCCACTCGGGAATACTTTTTGAAGCCAAATCTCTTTTTTCTCGAACAAACCAAAGGGCTTTGTCGTGCCAATGCATTCGCTCATCATTGGCTACAAATTGTGCGGCTTGCTGTGGATGGTTCATGACAGTTTCTCCCCTGCTAAAATTTGTGTGATGTGCATCACTTTAATGGGTTGATTGTCTTTATTAATGATTCCTTCCATGTGCATCAAACAAGACATATCAGCCCCTGTCATCACTTCAACACCACTTTGTAAGTGGTCATTAATCCTGTCTTTGCCCATAGCAGCAGAAATGGCATCTTCAGCAATGGCAAATGTTCCTCCAAAGCCGCAACACTCATCATCACGTTTTAACGGCATAATTTCAATATCATCAACCAATGAGAGCAATTTTTTCAGTTTGGAAAAATAAGGGATATTCAACTCACTGCAACTGGCAAGTTTGAGTTCTCGGTGACCATGACAAGAGTTATGCACTCCGACTTTATAAGGGAAAGAGGCATTAAGTGTTTCAACTTTAATAATATCATGTAAAAATTCACAAATCTCATAAATAGAGGTTTGTACTTTTTCATAATCGCTGTTGTCTTGAAAAAATTCACCGTAGTGTTCTTTGACCATGGCAACACATGAACCACTGGGTGCAACAATGTAATCGTATTTTTTAAAGGTTTCCACAAAATGGTAAGCCAATTGTTTGACATCTTTAGAACAGCCACTGTTTGCCATGGGTTGCCCACAACAGGTTTGTTGCATAGGATATTCCACATTCAAATTGCAATTTTCTAAAATTTTAAGCGTTGCCATACAGGCTTGTGGATAGAGTTCATTCATATAACAAGGAATAAAAAGTCCTATTTTCATATTCATCCTTTAAGCATTTAATACGAAAATAATACTTTATTGATATGATATTGTTGTGATATTTAGAGATTAATGGCGTAAAAAGAGAGTAAGGTCATTTTTTAAATAGTTATCATAGACCTCAACCCTAGGGCATAATGTGTAACAAAAATCAATCACTTCTTGAGCATTTATACCATTAAAACTCTTCTGTTTTAAAAAGTTAAAAACAAACCCTTTTTGACTGTGTTGCCAAGCGCGTGTAATAAAATGCAAAAATGAGTTTTTATTCAATAAATTCATTGCACCACTGCACACATAATAATCTGCGTAAAAAAGCTCATCGATTAATACATCTTGTAGATAAAACTCTAAAGAGGGAAAACGATTTTGTGCAATATTAATCATACTTGATTCACAATCAATTCCGATATAATTTTTAGGTAATCGTTGTTTCTTTTTTAAATAGTGGTAATACTCTGCAAAACCACACCCTGCATCAATGATTTTAGACCGTGAAAGCTCATTTTGAATACAAGACGTCAGGACTTCAAATCGTTTATACTGTGAATATTTAGAATTCCAATGTACACCTTGGGCACTAATACCAAAGCGTTTAATGGCGTCGTGATAAAATTTTTTATTGTTAATTAACGACATGGTTATTTAATTTGCTCAATAACCACACCATTGTCTTTAATAAATTTAGAGATCAAATCCGAATTGGTATGTTCATACGATTTTTCATAGACAATACGTTTAATACCTGAAGCAATTAAATTTTTTGAACACTCACTGCAAGGTTCAAGCGTAACATAAATGGTTCCCCCTTCAATGCTAATGCCTTTTCGTGCAGCCCAAATGATGGCATTCATTTCCGCATGAATTTCATAAACCTTAGACCATTCATGGTGTTCTTTGGTGTAAACCCCTTTCCAATGTGCCGTACAATTTTCATATCCAGGAGGTGTTCCGTTGTATCCTGTGGATAAAATCCTTCCATCTTTTACAATGACCGCTCCCACTTGTTTTGAGACACATTTAGAGGCACTGGCAATTTCTCGTGCTATATTGATAAAATTTCTATCACTGATCATTAAACCCTCGATTTTATTCAAAAATGAGCCAAAAAAAGCCAATTTATGTATGAAACATGTCAATTTTTCATCAAAATGGATAATTTTTGCAAATTTTTGTTTTATTAAACTATAATTAATTTTCTTGTATTATATCAAAAATTTAACGAAAAGGTTAGTAATGGATTTCAAGGATATAAAAGAATTAATTAAAGTATTCGACAAAAGCGAGTTGAGTAAATTAAAAGTCAAAGAGGGTGACTTTGAAATTTCAATGGGTAAAGGTGCTGATGGCTATGTTACTGTTGCACAACCTCAACCCAATTTCATAGCTCCAACGGCTGCTCCTGTTGCGGTTCCTGCTGCTGTACAAGAAGTGGCTTCTGCTCCTGTTTCAAAAGCCAAAGGAGACACCATCAATGCACCAATGATTGGAACATACTACAGCTCTCCATCACCTGATTCAGCTCCCTTTGTTAAAGTGGGTGATACTGTAAAAGCGGGTCAAACGTTATGTATTTTAGAAGCAATGAAAATCATGAATGAAGTGGAAGCAGAGTGCGATTGCAAAATTGTTGAGATTCTTGTAAAAGATGCTGAACCTGTTGAATACGATATGCCACTGTTTGTGATTGAAAAGATTTAATCATGGCAGAAATTAAAAAGATTTTAATAGCCAACAGAGGTGAAATTGTTCAAAGAGCTATTAGAACTATTAAGGAAATGGGGAAAAAATCGGTCGCTGTTTACAGTGCCGGTGATAAAAATGCCTCGTATTTAAAACATGCCGATGAAGCGGTGTGTATTGGTGGAGCAAAATCAACTGAATCGTATTTAAGTATTCCAGCTATTATCACAGCCGCAGAAATGACTGGGTGTGATGCGATTTTCCCAGGCTATGGATTTTTATCTGAAAATCAAGACTTTGTAGAAGTATGCCGATTGCATAACATCAAATTCATCGGACCTTCTGTTGAAGTCATGGAAAAAATGGCGGATAAATCAAAAGCCAAAGAAGAGATGATTAAAGCAGGTGTTCCTGTTGTTCCTGGTTCTAAAGGGGCTGTACATACACTGGAAGACGGACGAAGAGTTGCCAATGAAATTGGCTATCCCATTATGGCAAAAGCAGCCGCTGGTGGTGGTGGTAGAGGAATGAGGCTGATTAAAACTGAAGCTGAGTTTGACCAACTGTTTATGGCGGCTTCAAGTGAAGCCTTAGCTGCCTTTGGTGATGGAACGATGTATTTAGAGCGATTTATCAACAATCCTCGACACATTGAAGTTCAAGTCATTGGTGACAGCCATGGCAATGCCATTCACATTGGTGAGCGAGATTGTTCTTTACAACGACGACACCAAAAAGTTATTGAAGAATCACCTGCCATTTTACTCAACGACGAAACTCGAGCAAAACTTTTAGACGTTGCTGTTAAAGCCACGAAATACTTAGAGTATGAAGGGGCAGGAACGTTTGAATTTTTAGCCGATGATAAACAAAACATCTACTTTATGGAGATGAATACACGACTTCAAGTAGAACACCCTGTGTCTGAAATGGTCAGTGGTATTGACATTATTGAATGGATGATTAAAGTGGCCCAAGGTGAAAAATTACCTGCACAAGATACCATCAAATTTAGAGGTCATGCCATTGAGTGTCGAATTACAGCAGAAGACCCAAACAGTTTCTTACCCAGTCCCGGAAAAGTAACCCAATGGATGGTGCCAGGGGGAAGAAATGTTCGAGTTGATTCTCATGTTTATACCAACTATATCGTTCCTCCTTACTATGACTCAATGATTGGGAAACTGATTGTGTGGGGAAGAGACCGAGAAAAAGCCATCAACATTATGAAACGAGCATTAAGCGAGTTTGAGGTTGAAGGGATTAAAACAACGATTCCTTTTCACATTAAAATGATGGAAAACCAAGACTTTATCAACAATACTTACGACACTAAATATCTTGAAGGCTATAAAAAATTAGCCGATTTAGAAGTAGAAAAAGGCAAATAGCCTTTTTCTAAAGCTTAAATTTATATTAATTTAAGTATAATCCGCCAAAATATACACAATTATATGCTTACTGTTTTTTGAAGACGTCTCTTCAAACCTGTTTTAAACACTTGAATTCTGTTTTTATCAAGTAACCGCTTACTAAAGTTCGTTAAATAGTCATATATAGGTGTATCTTTTAAATCATTCTCATAGAAGAATACACAAGGACAACACATGACATTTAAAGAGTTTAATTTAAACGCAAAGTTACAACAAGCCATCGATGAAGCAGGATTTAAAGAACCAAGCCCTATTCAAAAAGATGCGATTCCTGTTGTGTTATCAGGTAAAGATATGGTCGGACAAGCCCATACAGGAACAGGGAAAACAGCCGCATTTGGTCTTCCTATTTTAAACAATCTCAAATGCGATGGCAGCGTAGAAGCTGTTATTATCGTACCCACACGAGAACTTGCTATGCAAGTTTCAGATGAAATTTTCCGATTTGGACGATTTTTAAACATCAAAACTGCTACGGTTTACGGTGGTCAATCGTATTCAAGACAGTTAAGTCATATTGCCAATGCCAGTGTTATTGTTGCAACACCAGGACGATTTTTGGACCTTTTAAAAGGAAATAAAATTGATATTAAGCCTAATTTCGTGGTTTTAGATGAAGCCGATGAAATGCTTGATATGGGATTTTTAGACGATATTAAAGAGATTTTCACTTTTTTACCAACAAAAAGACAAACCCTTCTTTTTTCAGCCACCATGCCATTAGCCATTAAGAAATTGGCTCAAACCATTTTGATTGAACCTACGTTTATTACCATAACAAAAGCAGAAATGACCAACAGCAAAATTGAGCAATCGTTTTATGTGGTCGATGAACACGAAAGAGACGACGCATTAATTCGATTATACGATTTCAAAAATCCTGAAAAATCGATTATTTTTTGTCGAACCAAAAAAGAAGTTGACAGACTTTCTACATTTTTAGTCTCTCTTGGATACAGTGCAAAAGGTCTTCACGGAGATATGGAGCAACGTCAAAGAGAAGAAGCTATTAATGCGTTTAAAAAAGGAAAACTGGAAGTATTAATTGCAACTGATGTTGCGGCACGTGGACTTGATGTAAATGACGTTTCTCACGTATTTAACTACCATTTACCATTTGACAGCGAATCGTATGTTCACAGAATTGGACGAACAGGACGAGCAGGAAAAGAGGGAAAAGCCATCTCAATTGTAACACCTCATGAGTTTAGAATGATTCAAAAAATTCAACAAACCACAGGGGGAAAACTTGAAGCAAAAGTGATTCCTAACATTAAAAGTGTAAAAGAGAAAAAAGTAAGCTCATTTATCCAAAAAATTCGAACACAAGAAGTCAATGAAGGTGTTTATAGCTTATTAGAAGAGCTTAAAGAAGAGTTTGATATCTCAACCATTGCGTTTAAACTCGCTTCCATGCTAGCAGAAGACACTGCGGTTCAAGGAAATAACTATATTGGTAAATCACAAAATGACATCGAAAGATTATTTGAACGAATGAAAAACTCCAGAGATGACGCTCGAGGTGACAGTCGAGGTCGAGGTGACAGTCGAGGTCGAGGAAGAGGAAGAGGAAACTTTTCAAGAAACCGAAACTCTCATGCTGGATCAGGTTCAAGACCTCGAAACTCAAGTTCAAGTTCAAGAAGCAGAAGAAGAGATTAATCTCTTCTTCCTTCTTCCCATTCATTTTCATAGCTTTTATATATTTTAGTAATAATTTATAGAGATTTTAGTATGATTATTCACTTTAATGTTAGGAATTTAAACTATGACTTTTATCGCATTTAAAAAACTTCTTTTAGACTCCGAAATTACTCTTCCCAAATTTGCTGAACTCATTAAAGTTAATGAAAAAAACATACAAGCCTATAAGAAAAAAGGGGAAGTGCCTAATGCCATTGCCGTAATTGCTCAATGTTTTGCAACGTTACATGAACAAGGCTTAGATTATCAAACACTTATTCAGGAATTAGACTTAGAAAAAAAAGAGAAAAAGGGAGCGGGTTTTTCTAAAAAGAAAAAGAAAGAGGACAAAAAACACTGAATTTGACAATTTCCAAGGTCATATTTTATGGTCATTTGGAATATATTCAATACTTTCCCCATAAATACTTTAAGCTTACTTAAAGCTATACTAATCATTATCACGCTACAATCCTATCGAATTTAAATTACAAAACAGTTACAAAAAGGGTTTGTGTGGATATTAAAACCATCGAAAAAATCAATAAAGTTACACGAAAATCAATGTCAAACTATACCAAGTTTTCTTTGGCATTGCTGTTTGTTGCTTTTGTTTTTATTTACAGTTATGCATTTCATGGCAATATTGAAAACAATACATTTTTGATTATTGGTGCGGTATTTGGTGCGTATATGGCGATGAACATTGGTGCTAATGATGTTGCTAATAACGTAGGACCTGCTGTTGGTTCAAAAGCTTTAACCATGATGTGGGCAATTATTATTGCTGCTATTTGTGAGGCAGGTGGTGCTTTTATCGCCGGTGGCGAAGTGGTTAAAACCATCAAAAACGGCATTATTGATCCTGCTTTAATTACCAATCCCGAAATTTTTATTTGGGCAATGACAGCTGCGCTTCTTAGTGCAGCCATTTGGCTTAACTTTGCAACTGCCGTAGGTGCACCCGTATCTACCACTCATTCCATTGTTGGTGGTGTTATGGGGGCAGGAATTGCCGCAGCAGGATTTTCAATTGTTAATTGGGGTACAATGGGGAAAATTGTCTCTTCATGGATTATCTCTCCTGTATTAGGAGGAGTTATTGCCGCAGGATTTTTATTTTTTATTAAACGAAATATTATGTTTAAAGAGGATATGGTCAGTGCTGCGAAAACGTTTGTGCCTTATTTAATTGCGTTAATGTCATGGGCATTTTCAACGTATTTAATCCTAAAAGGCTTAAAACAACTTATCCATTTGAATTTTCTTCAAGCTTCACTGATTGGCATTGTCATTGCTGTCATCGTTTTTATTTTTGTTAAATCCATTATTCTAAAAAACAGTGCAAAACTGAGTAACTCACGAGCAAGTGTGAACTCTTTATTTAATATTCCCTTGGTCTTTGCCGCAGCACTCTTATCTTTTGCTCATGGTGCCAATGATGTTGCCAATGCCATTGGACCTTTAGCTGCCATTAATGATGCCATTATGAATACAGGAATTTCCAGTAAAGTAGGTATCCCTTTTTGGGTTATGGCAGTGGGGGCTATTGGTATTGCCGTAGGACTTGCGTTATATGGTCCCAAATTGATTCAAACGGTGGGAAGTGAGATTACTGAACTGGATCAAGTTCGAGCCTTTTCAATTGCCATGGCAGCAGCGTTTACCGTTATTGTAGCTTCACAATTGGGCTTACCTGTTTCTTCTACGCATATCGCCGTTGGAGGAGTATTTGGAGTGGGATTTTTAAGAGAGTATCTTGATTCAAGTGAAAGTGCCTATATCAGTCGAGCCAGAAAACGATTTAAAAAAGACAAAAAAGAGCTTGATGCCTATGAAAAAGAGTTACATACCCTTGAAGCTATTGATAAAAAAACCAAAGCCAATTATCAAAGAATCGTTGCTTTGCACCGATTAATTGATGAAAAAATTGAATCCGCAAGGGAAGCCAAAAAGAATTTTAAAGAGGCTAAAAGTATAAAATATGTCAAACGAGATGCGATTAAAAAAATTATTGCGGCATGGATTATTACCGTACCTGCGGCGGCTTGTTTATCAGCAGCTGTCTTTTTTATGATTAAAGGTATTATGGTTTAATAACTCAAACAAGAGTTATTTGACCACTTGTCAATGAAGTTATGCTAAAATTCCCTTTTTTAAAGGAAATGACATCGAAGCATTAATTTCAGTAGGCACCATCTATTTTTTTATCGTTATAGGATTTGTTGTTAAACGCCAGTTTAAAGAGAAAATCGATGAAAAAAGTTTTATTCTTCTTAATCTCTATTTTCTGCAACCCATTTTGATTTTTTGGGGATTAACGAAAGCTCCTATTGATTTTGAGTTTATTTTAGCCCCGTTGTTATACTTTATTATTATCTTTATTTGTTTGGGTTTTTTGCTTATTGTCCATAAAAAGATTTTCAGTGATTCCAAAGACCAATCAATTTATTTGGCCTCTTCATTGGTTGGAAATACTGGGAATTTGGGTATTCCTTTGGGTATTGCTCTTTTTGGAATGGCGAGCGTTCCTTATACCAGTATTTTAAATATTGCCAATGTCTTTTTTATCTATCTCTTTAGCGTTTACTTTTTTGCCAAAGATCAATTCTCTTTTAAACAAGCTTTGGGCTCTATTTTTAAAATCCCTGCCATTTGGTTTGCCCTAATTGCCTTGGCATTTAACTATTATCAGTTTCCTATTGGTGTGCATTTTAACCGTATTTTAGAAATGGGATCTTACACAGCTATTGTGATGCAATTGGTTATTTTTGGTATCTATTTAAGTCAAGTTAAGGTGAAAACCACGGCATGGAAACTCTCATTTCATATCACCTTTGTTAAACATATTCTTTTGCCTTTAGTGGGCTTAGGTGTTATCTTTTTAAGTGATTTAAACCCTTATGTGGCAGCCATTTTACTGATGGAACTTATGGTGCCTTTGGCTGTTAATAACGTCAATATTGCAGCATTGTACAATTGTCGACCCCACGATGTAACCAGTGCCATTTTAATCAGTTCATTAGCATTTATTGGATTAATCTACTTTTACTTACAACTCATTCAATACTTTTTTGGGTTAGGAGTATAAAAGATGTGTGGTATTGTTGGCTGCAATTTTGAACCCAAACTCAATTTCCAAAAAGTGGTTGAACAATTACACCATCGAGGACCTGATTTTTGTGGTATTCAATCTTTTCATGGCAATACGTTTGGACATACGCGATTAAGCATTATTGATTTAAACAAAGAAGCCAATCAGCCGATGATTTTTGACGATATTTTAATTGTTTTTAACGGCGAAATTTACAACTATCAAGAACTCATAATTGAAGAAAATCTGTCCTGTGTTACCAAATCTGATACGGAAGTACTTATTCGTTTATACCAAAAATATCAAGAAAACTTTTTAAACAAACTCAACGGTATGTTCAGTTTTTGTATTTATGACTCCAAAATTGATAAATTCTTTTGTGCAAAAGATCGCTATGGGAAAAAACCTTTTTTCTACACGTTTAAAGAGGGGAAATTTATCTTTTCTAGTATGATTAAACCCATTATTACTTTATTGGGAACCACACCCAAAATCAACAAAGTTGCCTTAAGTCAATATTTGCAATATTTTGTACCACTCAATGAGAACACTTTTTTTCAAGATATTCATAAATTGGAAGAGGCTTCTTATCTTATCGTTGAACAAGGCAAACTTAGTACCAAACGTTACTATAAAATCAATACCTACAAAAAAATCAAAGACGAGCCCACGGCACTTAAAGATATTGAAGCATTGCTTATTTCAAGTGTACAAAGCCGTATAAAAGCCGATGTAGAAGTGGGAAGTTTGCTCAGTGGTGGCATTGATTCGTCATTGATTTCTGCTTTATATACCCAAATCAGTGGCAAACGTATTCACACCTTTAGTGTGGGCTACAGCGATTATCCTTCTTACAGTGAATTGCCTTATGCCAAAATTACTGCACAACACATTAACTCGTATCATCACCCTTTGGAAATTGCTCAAAAAGAGTTTATCGACTCTTTTGAAACAGTATTGGATTTTTTAGAAGAGCCTCATGGTGACAGTGCGTGTGTGCCTCTGTTTTTATTGAGTCAAAAAATTCACACTACGGGTATAAAAACCGTTTTAAGTGGTGAAGGAAGCGATGAACTCTTTTTGGGTTACGATAATTACGCCAAATTTTTAAACTATTATGCCTTTGAAAAGAGTTTAAGCACCCAACAAACTGCTTTTATGGATTCCATTATTTCTGCTTTGCAAAATAATACCAAAGAGAGTGAATATCTGCGTCGTGTGATAAAAAAAGAGACCTTATACCACTCATTTGGCGAAATATTCACCGACATTCAAAAGAAACGTTTATTTAAAAAAGTGCCTCATTTTAAAAGCGAAAAACCCAAACTGGACCCTGTTGATTGGATGAGTTACATTGATTTAAAGATTTGGTTGGGTCAAAGCTTACTCAGTAAAGTGGATAAAATGAGTATGGCACACTCTTTGGAAGTAAGAAACCCTTTTTTAGATTTTAATTTGGTCAATTATATGTTTAGTGTCGATTCCGCACTCAAAGTGGGCAATACCAACAAATATTTGCTTAAAAAGATTGCTCAAAAATATCTGCCCAATACCATAATAGAACGCACAAAAAAAGGGTTTAATTCTCCGTTTAATGAGTGGATTTTTAACCATTATGGCAAGGAGATTCTTACCATAATTCTTGAAGTCAATGAGCAAACAGGATTTTTTAATGAAAGTTATCTCAAACAAATCTTTCATTTGGCTCAAGATAAAAAGTTTAAACAGCACCTTTGGAGTCTGTTTGTCTTCTCAAAATGGTTTAAACGCACTTATAATTAAATAAAATTGCATTTTATTATCTCTTTTTAAACAAATTTTGTTATCATTTCAAAATCGTTCGGAGTATAGCGCAGTCTGGTAGCGTGCTACCTTGGGGTGGTAGAGGTCGTCGGTTCAACTCCGGCTACTCCGACCATACTTATTTTAGAGGGTCTTCCTCTTCTTTAAGTGATAAAATGGCTTGAATAAACTTTTCTCGCTCTTCATTGCTCATATCAGGTATGTTATTAATATTTTCAATAATCTCTTCGTTGGGTAACTCTTTTAGCATGGGCAATACCCTATTTAAAAACTCTTTGATTTCATTTTCATTCATCTCATATCCTTCATTTAAATTCACTCAAAAATAATTGTATCTAAAAAAGTTTAAAACTCTTTCAAGCCAAATCGATACTAATTTTTGGTACAATATCACCTATAACGAATACTTGTCAAAGGAAGATAATGCTGATTCTAATACCTATGGATTCCAACAAACGACATGAAGCTTTAATTACAACATTAGATCAAACCAAAAGCTGGGCATTGGTTGAGTTGGACGAAGGTGAAATTATCAAAGTATCCTTTTTTAAACGAAGAGAAGAGATTAATGAATGGATTGATTGTGTTGTTGTGGAAAATGAACAAGAGTATGTTTGGCCTTTTATGGAAGAGAATATCACGGTTTTAGTCGCACCCACTCAAAAAAGTATTGATGAGATTATTGAAGCCTTTTTATTTAAAGAACTCCATGATTTAAATGTCTGATGAAATTTTCTAAAAAAGAGTCGAAAACACTTCAACGCATTATTCGCTGGCGACGTGATGTGCGTGGCAATAACTTTTTGCCCAAAAAAGTTAAACAAAAAGAGTTAAATACTATCCTTAGTGCTGCTTTACATGCGCCATCTGTAGGCTATTCACAGCCTTGGCGCTTTCTTATTATTAACAAAGATTCCACTAAAAATAAGATTCATACACTTTTTACACAACAGTTTAAAAAGAGTCAAGCGAAGTTTCACGATAAACCTTTGTATTCAACATTAAAGCTTGAGGGCATTAAAGAAGCACCTATTAATATCGCGGTGTTATACAAAAAACCAACCAAGCCTATTTTGGGACAAACGTTTATGAAACAAAGTGGCGAATACTCAGTGGTTTGTGCCATTGAAAATATGTGGCTTGTTGCTCGAAGTTTAAACTTAGGCATGGGTTGGGTAAGTATCTTAAAACCCAAAAAGGTCAAAAAGATTTTGGGCATTTCCAACGAATATAAACTTGTGGGATATTTGTGTTTAGGACACACCAAACATTCATTAAAGACTCCCGAACTTAAAAAATTGGGTTGGGAAAAGAAAAAAAATATTAAAAGATGTCTGCTTTAGTAATAATTTAAGGAAACATATATTATGATTGCGGTTCTAAAGTGATCGCGTAACTCAGTGGTAGAGTGCCACCTTGACATGGTGGTGGTCGGTGGTTCAAGTCCACTCGTGATCACCATTACTTATCTTATTTTTTTATAAATTTATACTCTTCTTTTTCAATGTTCACTCTTATTGATTTTATCTGGGTCTAAAACCTATCAAATTGTTATTGGTTTTTTGGGTGTCTTGTAAGATTTGATGCAAAAGTTCAAAAGCCTCATCGATTCTATGACTGTTATAGTTTTGATGTTGTTGGTCTGTTTTAAGAGTTTTTTCTATCTTTTCAATACGAGTGATGATATCTTTATAATTTAAAGTAAATTCTCTTATTTTACTAAATGTTCGCATGATTTGAATATTGACTTCAATTGCAAGTTGACTTTTTAAAACAGATGAAAGCATCGATATCCCATGTTCTGTAAATACATAGGGTGTTGTTCTTGTCATTGTAAATTTTGTGGTCACAATTTGTGACCGCAAAATTTCTAATTCATTTTTAGTTAATTGAAACATCTTGTGCTTGCACTCTCTTTGAGAAAATCAGAGGGAAACCTTTTAATATTTCGCTTTACAGCTTGGTTTAAAACTTTTGTTTCAACTTCATACAATTTTGCCAAATCACTATCAAGCATAACTTTCATACCGCGTACGTCATATATCTTTGTTTCTATAGTATTTGCAAGTTCCATATCCAATACTCCTTATTTTATAAAAGTATCTTAACAACTTTTTTGAATTGAAGTTAAAAATATGACAATTTGTAATATTTTTGTTATATTTTATATTTTTTTTGGGTAACTTTTATATATATTTGTCATCGGAGACGATAGGAGAGGCAAACTTCTTTCAATCAAGAGAAGAAGTAGTATTTACAATTAATTGGACTATCTTATCTATGCAATTAAATATTAAAAATTCTAAATCCATCATCCAAAATATCAAATTTAATATTACTGTTTTTTTCAAAAAAACAAACTCCATAACTATCTAACCAAATAACAGAGAAATTTAATTCATTAAGATTAATTCTATAATTTTCTTTAATAAATTTAAAAAACTGGTTTGAAAAATAATCTATATTTTCAATAAAAGAATTTATTTTTCTTTTAATAAACATGATATTTATATATTCATTATTAGATTTTCCATTACTCATAATTCCAGATATAAAAATCAAAATTTTACAATTTTTATTTTTATCAAATATTTCATATGGAACATTTACATTTTTTTTTGATATATCATATCTTTCTTTATTTGATATTTTATTTGATAAATCATTATTTTTAGAAGGAAAAATATGTAAATCCTCAATTTCATTATTCCAATTATGATATAAAATTTCTACTATCTCTTCATCTAAAAAATTATGATGATTGAAAATATCTATAAAATAAACTCTATTTTCATTATATTTAACATATAAAAGTTCTTTTGTTCTTTCTGTAGATTTCGTGTGCAAATGAAAATGTTCTATATTTAAAATATTTAGCATATTATCATTGTAAAAAACATTTTCTTTGTGATTATTTGATAATCTTGGATAAATATTATCAAAGATGCCATGTTCAAAATTAATTTGTATTTCTTCAATTACATTTTTAAACTTTTCATATAGAGGATTTTCTAAAATTTCTTTAGATAAAAAAACTTTTTTTTGCCAAGTCTTTGTTGATTTTTTCTTAATATTTGTAAAGCTTTTTCTAATTGTTCAGTAACATTACTATCTTTGTATTCTATTATTTGAGAATTATTATAGTTTGTTAAAATTGATTCTTTTAAAGATTGTTCCCAATCTTCAACTTTTACCCTTAATTTCAATTCAATTACCCTCCACAATTTTAATCGCATTATCACTTAATCCATACAGTTCATACACCATGGCATCTATTTATTTCTCTAAATTGTGGTTGAAAAGATTGGTCATATCAAGCGTATAACCCAAGCAGTTTTCAAAAATATCTCTTAAAAATCCATCTTGGTATTTTTCCTCTTTTTGAGTTTTAATATACTCCACTTTTGAGATAAACTCTTGAAATTTTGCCCATCGAAGAGCAACTTTGGCTTCATCTTGTTTGAAACTGTTTAGAATTGAGTCTATAATGGCAAAGATTTTAGCATAAATAAACACTGTATTTAATTAGTAACAATATGAAGTAAAGAGTAGTGTAAATATATTTAATATGCTCTCTTGAAAACATAAATGTTTCCGCCATTTACTTTTTAATGGTAAAAAGTAACAAAAAGCCACCAACAAAACTTCAAAGCCCTTGGGGTTCCCTCACTTATTATTTCTCTTTTCTGAATCGCAAAACTCATAAAAAAGAGTGAGTTTATCACTCTTTTTTACTCAAACAGTTGCAACTCTTTTCCGAAAAGAGAAATAAACGTTCGGCTTTTGCAGATGTTGGAATAAGAGGGATAAGGACATTTGCATTTTTGATTTTATATTGTTTAGATTTTTCTTATCTCAATTTGCAAAAGATAATTTGAACAGTAGGGATTTTGTTCCACATCAGCAGACGCCGAGCGTTTATTTTATTCTTTTCAAAACAAGCTCGAAACTGTTTGAGCGTTAAGAAGAGTGCTAAACGCACTCTTTAGCGAGTTTTGCAGAGCTGAAAAGAATAAAATAATAAGTGAGGGAAGCTTCGCCGTCGATGCCGTGGAGAGCTTTCTTTGTTACTTTCTTTACGGATAAAGAAAGTAAAAGCGGAAACCCTTGTGGTTTTCAAGAGCATATTATATTTCCTAAAACCCATTGGGATTAAATCCAAAATCACCGTTTCCAAAACTGGCATCAAATCCGCTGTTAATACTTAAATTGGGATCCGTATAACCATTTTGATAACTTTTTGTTCGTAAATTCAAAATATCGGTTTTGGGATCAATAAATTGTGGGCATACCATGGTACAATTCCCACACAACGTACAATCCCAAATGCCATTGCTTTGAATAGAAGCTAATTTTTCTGCACTATTTTTTTCTTTTTTATCGTTCACATAGCGTAACACGCGTGTTAATACATAAGGTCCCAGAAAATCTTCATTGACTTCATATACAGGACATGAACTCAAACAACTTTGACATAAAATACAATTGCTTTGAACATCAATGGCTTGTTCATCTTTTTTGCCAATGAGTGTCGCATGATACTCATGTAAATAGGCTTTGGCTTGGTTTAAAAACTTCTCTTGCTGGCTTAAATCAACCACTAAATCACGTATAACTCGTGCATAGTTAAGTGGTTCTACCAAATCGTATTCATTGATATGAGTTTTACAGGCCAATCGTTCAACTCCATTGACACGAACCGCACAACTTCCACATACACCACTTCCACACCCTTGCCGAAAGGTTAGGCTGTTATCTTGTTTGGTTTTGATTTCATGCAGTGCATCTGACAATCGTGAATGAGAAACCTCATATTCAAACTCTTTTTGTTGGGGTTGCTTATGGATATCAAATCGAACTATTTTAATTTTCATCTTTGTTTCCTTCAAAATCAACGGCCAAAATGCCCTCATGTTTATACGCCATTGAATTTTTGGCAAAATCTTCCACTTCAAAAGGATGATCACTTCTAAAATGCGCGCCTCGGCTTTCACATCGACTAATGGCACTAATAACAACCACTTCAGAAAGTTCAAGCATATTGCCAAATTCAATAAACTCAACCAAATTTTGATTGTAAAGTTTACTTTTATCCCCAATTCCCATAAAGGCAAACTCTTTTTGCCACTGTCGTATTTGAGAAAGTACGGCTTTCATATTTAAATCATTTCTAAACAATCCCACATTTCTAAAAAAGATTTTTCCCATAAACTCTTTTTGGGCATAAAAATCGATTTGATTGGGAAAAGAATAGACCTGTTCTATAAAGGCTTTGTCGTTTAAAAATTGTTGAGTGGGGGTTGTTTTTTTAATTGTGCTGTTTTTTAGCTCATTAACGCAGTGTAACGCTGCAATTTGTCCAAAAGTAATAATCTCCAGCAGTGAATTGCCTCCGAGGCGATTTGCCCCATGTACGTTCGTTTGTGCACACTCTCCACAGGCATAAAGATTTTCCAAAGTCGTTTGAGCATTTTCATTGACCCAAATACCGCCCATACAATAATGAGCCGCCGGATTAATACTCAATAACTCCTCTTCGAGCTTGACTTTGGCAAAATCCATTGCCAATCGTCTTTCTTGAGGTATGGCTTGATTAATTTTATCCAATCCCAAATGGCGCACATCCAAAAAGACTTCATGGTTGTTTTGGATTTTTTCATAAATGGCACGGGCAACCTCATCACGTGGTTTAAGTTCATCAATAAAACGATTGCCTTCTTCATCGACAATATAACCGCCCTCACCTCGCGCACTTTCACTGATAAGTACATTCGCTCCTTTAATGGCAGTAGGATGAAATTGGACAAACTCCATATTTGAAACTTTTGCCCCTGCTCGAAGTGCTGCTGCAATACCATCGCCTGTGGTAGCTTTTGAGTTCGTATTAAATCCATTATACAATGAAATATACCCACCTGTTGCCACAATAACTCGCTTGGCCAATAGCTCTTTGACTTCTCCCTTACAAATATCTAATGCCGTTATACCTATAACTTTTTTATTTTCAACAATAAAATTCAATAACATATGTTCATGCAAAAAATCAATGGACTCTTTAAGACAGGTATCATACAAAGTGTGTAAGATTTTTAATCCCGTATAATCACTGCTGTAACATACACGAGCAAAAGAGGCTCCTCCCATTTTACGTTGGTCAATCATAAAGGATTCATCTCTTGTAAAAGGCACACCCAGTTCATCAAGCCATTCTATGGTAGCTTTGGCATTTTCACACATATGCTGTATGACATATTGATTGCCCAAGCCATGAGATGATTTCAAAGTATCTGCTGCATGTTTTTCAGTGCTGTCTTTTTGATTGAGAACGGCATTGATTCCTCCTTGGGCTTGAGATGTTTGAGAATGTGTCGGATAGGTTTTTGACACCACCAAAACATTCAGCCCTGCTTTTTTGGCGTGTATTGCTGCGCTTAAACCTGCTCCTCCTGAACCTACAATTATCACATCTCTCATAGGCTTATCTTTATGGTATTTTAAAAAAGTTTACAATATTGGCATAAATTCCTTCAACCAACCGTTCTCTGGCTTCAATCGATGCCCAAGCAATGTGAGGTGTTAAAACAAATCGTTCTTTGTGTTTTATAGTTAAAAAAGGTGAATTGATTTCTAAAGGCTCTTTAGAGGCAACATCCATACCAAAATAGACCTCTTTATTATCAATAAATTCAGCCAAATCGGCTTCATTGATAATACCTCCTCTTCCTACATTAATCACAATGGCTTTCTCTTTTAAAAGATTCAAGTTATTTTTATTGAGCAAATTCAATGTCTTTTCATTTAAAGGTGAATGAATGGAAATAATATCACAACTGCTTAACAGTGCTTCCAATGATTTTTGTTCATAAGTGGTGTTGGTGTTTAATCCCGACGTAGAATAATAACTGACTTTACAATCAAAGGCTTGTGCAATAGATGCTACTTTTTGTCCGATTGTTCCTAAGCCAATAATTCCCCAATGTTTTCCCTCAAGTTCATGAAAAGGTTTATCAATATTGGTAAAGATTGGCGATTTTTGCCAATTTCCTGCTTTGACATAATTATCATAAAAATCCAAATGTTGCATAAATTTTAACACCAAAGAAAAAGTGAGTTGTGCCACAGAATTGGTGGAATACCCTGCCACATTTTTAACTTTAATATGGGCTTCTTTGGCATACTCTAAATCAATGTTATTCATACCCGTTGCTGCCACACAAATAAGTTTGAGTTGACTTTGTTGCATCATCTCTTTAGAAATCACCACTTTATTGGTCACAATTACATCGGCATTTTTTATTCGGTTCAATGTTTCTTGTGGAGAAGTTACATCATAACTTATGACTTCACCCAAGGTATTAAACTTTTCAATTGAAATATCTTCACCTAAAGTACTTCGGTCTAAAAAAACGATTTTCATATTTTTTTCCTTTATTTATGTGGGGTTGAAAAAATGGTTTCAGCCCACTCAGTAATTGGTCCTCTTAAGACTTTTTGTAGTTTTACAGCAAACAGATGAACCAAATGGTTCTCTTGTTTGGTTGAACGTAACAGCGTTGTCAATGCGTTGGTATATTTATTGACATAAAAATTGTCAATTTGCATATTGCTTCCTAAGACAATAACTTTGCAACTTGAATCAATTCGAGAAAGCACCATTTGCATGGTCTTATTGGACATATTTTGGGCTTCATCAATAATAATAAACGCATTAGACAGTGTTCGTCCTCGCATCTCTCCTACCCACATGGTCTCAATATTATAATTGCTGATTAACTGCTCGATTCGAGTGGTTACTTCACTGTCCTCTAATGCCTCATAGACATTTTTTTTAGGTGCATTTCTTTTTTTATGTTCGGTTCGAATAATATAATCCAAACTGTCCATCAAAGGGTGATTGTAGATTTTAAATTTCTCTTCCAATCCGGGTAAATATCCAACATCTTCCCCTTTATCTAAAGACTCAATTGAGTTTCGTATATAAATAATACGTTGATACTCTTTTCGTTTGATTAATTTAAGCGCTCCGCTTAATGCTAAAAGTGTTTTCCCTGAGCCTGCTTTGGCTTCCACAATGAGTACATTGTAATAGTGTTCTAAAATTGCATTTGAAAAAAAGAGTTGTTCTTTGTTTAACGGTGTAATAATTTGATCTCGAATTTTGTCTTCATCTAAAACACAAATCTTACCATTTTGAACCATTGCCAAAATCACTTGGTCTGAACTTTTCACTTTAAAACAATAGGTAAAATTATACGGTTTATGTTCAGGATCAAATCGAACAATATCACTGTTATCTAAAAACTCTATCTCTTCAAACTTTACAGTAACCTCTTTGTTAAATTCAAAATCAAAATCATCTTTACTTGACCCCACCAAAGAATCTGTTTTGATATCCAAAGAGATGGCTCTGGTTCTTGCCATAATATCAAGCGATAAAAAGATAATTTCAGAAGAGTAAAACTGCTTGGCAAAAGCACCAATTTCTAAGATTTTTCTATCATTATAAATATTTATGGGCACATTTTTTGAATTGGCAACATACTCTTCTTTTGAAACAATATCGATAATCGCACTGTTGACGTCGTCCACTTTTAAGCGAATGATTTTGCATCCGTTGTGAGTAGAGTTACTTTGTATTTTGGCATTTTCTAATGTTCTTGCAAACTGTCTTGCTTGAAAATTAATCTCATCAAAACCACTCTTTTTGGCATCAATTTCATCTAAAACCGTTTCAGGTAAAACAATTAAATTGTGGCAATTATCACTGAGTTTGAAAATATTGGTGGCATCTTCAAGCAAAATATTGGTATCAAGTAAATAGTATTTTTCAAAATTCATTGGCTATCTTTGTTTGGGATTCATAATTTTATAGATAATAAAAGCAAATACGGCTATTGAAATGGCCGTAAATAAAAAAGAAAAGGTCTTTGTAATCACATATCCAACAATTAAAAGGGATAAAAGCGTTGGAACTTCATTGTACGCTCTAAAAAAGCGTCCACTTTTTTCATAATTTCCTTTGAGCAACTCTTTTCGGTAATAATCCAAAGACAAAGAGTACATAATCAAAAATATCACCACTAAAATTTTAGCGTGCATCCAACCGCCACTTTCTAAAACAGTGGGATTTAAATACAGCATAAAAGCTCCACTTAAAAAGGTTGCCCACATAGCAGGATATCCGATGTATTTGTAAATCTTCAGTTCTTGAATTTGTACCACTTCTACAAACTCTTTTTTCTCCTTATGTTCAACATGATAGACAAAGAGTCTTGGCAGATAAAACAGCATTGCCATCCACGACATAAATGACATAATATGAAAGGTTAAAACCCACGTGTAGTATTCCATTGTTTTTCCTTTATTTTAATGGTGTTTTGATTTTATCAAGCCACTCATTAAGTGTCTTTTCAAAACCTATTCCTTTGCTTTTATAATAGCTAATATTCTCTTTTAAATACTCTTGTTCAACATATCCTCCAAAATCATGCGGATATTTATAATTACTTGCACTGTCTTTAATAGGATTGGGGATTTCAAGTATTTTACCCTTTTTAATCTCATCAAGTACTTGATTAATGGCAAGATATGAGGCATTGGATTTAGGGCAAGATGCTAAATAAATTACACATTGTCCTAAGAGTATTCGGCTTTCAGGATAGCCAATTTTACTTGTAGCTAGCATGGTACTTACAGCTAAGTTTAACGCATTGGGATTGGCATTTCCAATATCTTCTGAAGCAAAGATGACCAAACGTCGAGTGATAAACTCTACACTCTCTCCACCGTCAATTAATCGTCCTAGGTAGTAAAGTGCTGCATCCACATCACTTCCTCTTAAGGACTTAATCATCGCACTGGCTAAGTTATAGTGTGAATCACTTGAACTCACCCCATCACCCACACTTTTACTTCGTAATTCAAGCAAGATATCTAAGGTAATGTCATTAGAAACTTTAGAAGCAAAATCCAATAGGTTCAATAACGCTCTGGCATCACCACTGCTTGAATTAAGTAAATACTCTTTTGCTTCACTTGATATTTTTACGTTAATCATCTTCAAAGCTTGAGCTAAAACTTCGGATAACTCCTCATGGGTTAACGCTTTAAATTCATACGTAAATGAGCGCGAACGGATGGCATTGGTTAGTGTAAAAAATGGATTTTCTGTACTGGCTCCTATAATAATGGCTTCATAGTTTTCCATGATTGGCAACAAAACTTCTTGTTGATTTTTAGACAAACGATGGACTTCATCAATAAAAATAAGAGGTTTAATTAAACTGTTTGCGTACCGTTTAAATACGGTTCGTAACTCTTCTACTTTTATCGTTGTGGCATTAAAATAGTAATAGTCTGTTCCGATTGTTTTTGCAATAATTTTTGCTAATGTGGTTTTACCTGTACCTGGTTTACCATAAAAAAAGAGATGGGGAATCTCTTTTTTTTGAATCAGTTGATACAGTGCTTTATTGGGCGCTATGATATGGGATTGCCCTACAAAATTTTCTAATCGTGTGGGTCTCAATAACGTCGCTAGATTACTCATTAATCTCTACATCGCCTATAAAGTCTCTTAAGTTTTTGTACTCCTCTCGAGTCAAGTATCGTTTTTTTCCTGTGGGTAAACTGTTTAATGTAATGCCACCAAAATCAAGTCGTTTTAAATCTAATACATCCAAATCAAAGTGAGCAAAAAACCGTCTGAGCTCTCTGTTTTTTCCTTCAGCAATGGCGACTTTAATTTTGGAGTAGTTTCTCTCATTTGAAATGATTTGATATCGAATAAAAGGAGCAAAGGTCATTGATTTTATTTTGCTGTCACTTCGTGCGCCTTTACTTGCATCTTCCAATTCCAACCCTTGAAGCATTGCATTTTCAACCGCTTTAGTTATGGGACCATTCACTTTTATTTTATAGACACGTTCTAAATTTGAGTGAACCAACTTATTTAATACCTCTATGGAGTCAGTTAAAAGCAAAACACCTTCACTCGCATAATCCAATCGTCCCACGGGCAAAAAATGTTGATACTTTTTTCCTAACGTATCAAAAACTGTTCGTCGCCCTTGTGGGTCAGATTTTGTGACGAGTTCACCTTTAGGTTTATTGTAAACAATCACCGTAACAATTTTATTTTTTTCTACTTTTATGGCTTTATTGTTAATGGCAACCACATCCGTTGAAGTAACTTTACATCCCATATCTGTTATGGGTTTTTTATTGATGGTTACTTTACCTTCTGCAATCAGTTTATCTGCTTCTCTTCTTGAATACTCTGTATTGTGTGAGATATATTTGTTGAGTCGTAGTGCCTCTTCTTCTTTTTTTTCTTTCTCTTTTTTCATTGTTTTGCCTTATCTTATTCCAATTTCAATCAAATCATGGATATGCAATGTTCCGACCAATCTGTCCTCTTCATCTACAACAACCAGCAGTTGTATTTTATAGTTTTCAATCATTTCCAACGCATCACTTGCCAACATATTTCTGTTTTTTAATGTTCTTGGATTTTTTGTTGCTGCCGTTTCGACACTGCAATCCAAAGAAAAATCCTCTTTCATTAACGCTCTTCGTAAATCTCCATCACTTAAAACCCCAATCACTTTGCGATTTTCATCGACAATAATTACATTGCCCAATCGCCCTTCACTCATCACCACAATGGCATCTTTGAGTTTTGTTTCACGTGAAACAATGGGTAAATTCTCTTTTTTTAACAGATCATCTACTTTAACAAATAAACGTTTCCCTAAGCTTCCACCCGGATGAAAGGAAGCAAAATCTTCTTTTTTAAAATCCCTTTTCTTCATCAATGAAACGGCTAACGCATCTCCCATTGCCATGGTTAATGTTGTAGATGATGTGGGAGCAGTATCCAAAGGACACGCCTCTTTATTGACACTGATATTAAAAAATATGTCCGCATATTTTGCCAATGTCGAATGAGGATTTTTTGCCATAGCAATAAGAGGAATATCGAATCGCTTTAAGTGGGGAAGAATTTGGATTAACTCTTCACTCTCTCCACTGTATGAAATAGCCAAAACAATATCCTTTTTCCCAATCATTCCTAAATCGCCGTGCATGGCTTCCGTAGGATGTAAGAAAAATGAGCTTGTTCCTGTACTGGCTAATGTTGCAGCAATTTTTGCTCCCACTAAACCCGATTTGCCTACACCCGTTACGATAAGTTTTCCTTCATTGGGTGCAATCAATGCTACTGCCTTTTCAAACTCATCTCCAATATTCAATGCAGCATTTTGCAATTCTTTGGCTTCTGTTAATAAAACCTCTTGAGCTATGGCTTGAAAATTCATGATGTTCCTTTTTTATTGAACAAAGAGTGTTGGCACAATCATTGGGTATTTTTTATATTTTCGTACACAATGTTTTCGAACCACTTTTCGCAATTCATCTTCTAAAATTTTATTGTTTTTCAAAATTCCTGGTTTGCAATTGGTAAGAAATGTTACGAGTAACTCTTCAATTTCTGTTGAAAAGTTTTTATCTTGTTTATCTGGGACTAAACCAAATGATCTTACTCTTGGCATTTCAACAATTTTTCTGTCATTTTCATTGATTTGTGCGACTATCATAACAACTCCTTCGTTTGCCATGGTTTGTCGATCTAAAACAACATCATCAGAAATTTTATGATTTAACTGATTATCAATGTAGACTTTTCCTGTTTTTACCGTTTTCACTTTTTTCAAATATTTAGGTGTTACTTCGATTTGTTCCCCATCACTCATTACATAAATATTTCGCTCTAAAACACCACAATCAATAGCAGTTTGTGAATGTTTTAACGCATGATTATACTCTCCATGCACAGGTAAAAAGAATTTTGGTTTAATTAATCGAAGCATTAATTTTTGCTCTTCTTGTGCCGCATGACCCGATACATGAATTTCACTGAAATCTTGATACGCCACTTTTGCCCCGGCTTTTAACAAGTGGTTAATAATCGTTGATACGCTGGATTCGTTTCCAGGAATCGCACGAGCCGAAAGAATAATTTGGTCACCCTCTTTGATTTTAATGTGTCGGTGTTCATGAATTGACATTCGATACAATGCACTCATTGCTTCGCCTTGACTTCCTGTTGTTACAATTAAAATCTCTTTGTCTTCATATTTATGAACTTCATGCGCTTCAATAAATTGATCTTTAGGAAATTTTATATACCCTAATCGCATTGCCAATTCTAAGTTTTTTTCCATTGAACGACCAATAACACATACTTTTCTTCCATATTTTAAACCGTATTCAATGGCTTGCGCAACACGGTGGATATTTGAAGAAAATGTTGACATAATGACTCGCCCTTTTGAACGAGCAAACAAATTATCAAATGTTGGTCCTACTGTTTTTTCTGATTTCGTAAACCCAGCAGAGTGTGAATTGGTTGAATCACTTAATAAGAGTAACACTCCCTGCTCTCCATGATAGGCTAATCGATGTAAATCAGTTGGAAATCCATCAATAGGAGTATGGTCAATTTTAAAATCTCCTGTATGAATTATAGTTCCCGCATCGGTTTTAATTGCCAAAGCCGAAGAATCAATAATTGAGTGAGTAATATGCATCCACTCTACTTCAAAATCTCCAATTTTATAAGGAACTCTTTTTTCAATGGCTCTGAAAAATTTTCGATGTTCTCTCATTTTATGTTCATCAAATTTTGAACCAATCATTTCTAAGGGCAATGAGGTTCCATATACCGGAAATTGCATCTCTTTAAACAAATACGGCATAGCGCCAATATGATCTTCATGCCCATGCGTTAAAACAATTCCTGCAATTTTATTTTTGATTTCTCGTAAATAGGTAAAATCAGGGATTAAAATATCTACCCCGTGCATGTTTTCATCGGGAAAACTCATCCCTACGTCAACGATAATGGCTGATTTTTCTGTTTCAACCACCATCATATTTCCACCAATTTCGCCCAAACCACCTAAAGGAGTGATTCGAACCTTTGAATTGGTATTTAAGTTCAATTTATAGTGTGGATTTAATCTGTCTCGATGCGATTTTTCATTGATTGCGTGAGCCTTTTTTAAATCGGTTAACCATCCGCTTTGTCCATTATCACTTTGTGTTTGTTCTGAATCTGATGTATTTTTTCTTTTATTATAAGAAGGTTTACGTTTTGGCTGAGCAGAAGTATTCTCTGAAGAGTTCTCTTTATTTTCCTCTTGATTTGCTTTATCTTTATTGTATCGAGGTTTTTTATTGTATCTGGGTTTTGTACCATTTTCTCGAGGAGTATTGTTTGTTGATTCGCTGTGGGTAGTTTCAGTTTTTTCTGTACTTACTTCTTTAGCAACTGGTTGTTTCGTCTCGTTGTGTTCGTTGTTTATCATTTATTATCACCTTGTTATGCATTTGGCGATACAAAGATGAACTGACTTCATGTGGTCTGATATTATCTTCAATATTAAGTTCAAGATATATTGTATTTAAAAAATCTTTATTGATTAAGCTCGATAAATTTTTAGAAAGTTTTTTCCGAGGTTGCGAAAAAGCAACTTTTAGAAAACTTTTAAAATTTGAATCCAGCTTAGTCAAACCATCTTTTTTAATATAAAGCACGGAAGAAGTCACCTTAGGTGCTGGTTCAAAACATGAAGAGGCAACATCAAAGAGTATTTTACACTCCTTTGATACCAGTTTTGCAATCACTCCTAAAGAAGAAAACTCTTTTTCTCCCTCATGCGCTGCAAACTTTTGCGCCACTTCTTTTTGAATCATAACAATAATGTTTTCACAATTGTCATCTTCTATTGCTTGTAATATAATGTTTGTCGCTACATAATAAGGCAAGTTTGCAATTAAATCATACTTGCCTTGATACAAAGTTTTATTTTGTTTCCAAATATCTAAAACATCAGTGTGGATCAGTTCCAGTCTTTGACTTTGTATTTCATTTGCGAATTTTGACCTTAATATAGCTAATAAATCACTGTCGATCTCATAAGCAGTCATATCTTTGTATTTGAGCATTCTTTGCGTCAAATCACCTAAGCCAGGGCCAATCTCCACAATGTGGTTACTGTTCTTGGGCATCGCTTCGATGATTTTGTTCAAAATGGATTCGTCTTTTAAAAAGTTCTGTCCAAATTGTTTTTTTGCTTTAATTTTTTCCATAAGAAAAGGAGTATATCTGATATTAACTTACATTTAGATAAGATTTCGCAATAAAAAGGAAAAGGATAAATATTTGAGTACTTTTGCAAAAAGAATTATTCCGTGTTTGGATGTAGATAATGGCAGAGTCGTAAAAGGTGTTAATTTCGTAGGCTTACGTGATGCAGGAGACCCTGTTGAAGTGGCAAAACGATATAACCGTGAAGGCGCAGATGAAATCACATTTTTAGATATCGGAGCAAGTCACGAAGGAAGAGATACGATTGTTGATATTGTCAAAGATGTTGCTAAAGAGGTGTTTATTCCTTTAACCGTAGGCGGAGGTATTCGAAAACTTGAAGACATCTATAAACTCTTAAATGTGGGCTGTGATAAAGTTTCCATCAATTCAAGTGCAGTGGTTAACCCCAATTTTATTGATGAAAGTTCAAAACGATTTGGAAGCCAATGTATTGTTGTGGCAATTGATGTAAAAAAAGTTCCCGACGGTTCATACCATGTCTTTGTCAAAGGGGGAAGAGAAGATACCGGACTTGATGCTTTACAATGGGCTAAAGAAGTTTATAACAGAGGTGCGGGGGAAATACTCCTAACTTCTATGGACACCGATGGTGCAAAAACGGGATTTGAACTTAATATAACCGAACAAATCTCCAATGCCATAAGTATTCCTGTTATTGCTTCAGGTGGTGCAGGAACAATGGAACATATCAAAGAAGCTTTTGAACATGGTGCCAGTGCCGCATTGGCTGCATCAATTTTTCACTTTAAAGAAATAGATATTATGGATTTAAAACGCTATTTATCCCAAAATTCCATTCCAGTGAGGTTATAACATGAAATTACCCTTATTACTAACGTTACCTATCTTAGTTTTTGGTTTTGAGCTAAATTTTACAAAAGAGTTTTCAAAGGTATTGATGCCAGATGAATTAACCACCCATATAAAAGTTGTGGTTCAAAATGAAGAAGAGAAAGAAGTTATATCAAGTTTAAATCAATACAATAAATTCTTAAAAAAATACGATGAAATCGATAAGTCAAATGTATCAATGGCTATTACTCCTAAATATACCTATAAAAATGGTCAATCAATTTTTATGGGTTATAATGGTGTCTTAAACTATACAATTTCATCTAAAGAGAGTTCAAGAATAAAAGAGTTTCTTGAGAATTTTTATTCCATTAAAGAAGAAAGCACCACGTCGCTTTTAATGCCAACACTGCAATGGAAAATCAATGATAAACTTTATGAACAAGCATTAGATCAATTAAGACTGGATGCCATTACATGGGGAAACCATTATTCACAAGAATTATCAAATAAGATGAATAAAAGCTGTTCCTTAAAAAACATAACGGTTAATGCAAATTATTCTCGACCTGTTATGTATGCCAACGAAGCTAGAACATTAAAAAGCAGTAAAATAGAGATGCCAATTGTTGAACAAGTCAATGAAACCATTACAATAAATCCCAATTTTACAATGGAATGTCAATGATTATTTGTGCAGGACGAAATGAGACGTTTAACTTTGCCACACCTATTGGTGTTGGACTCATTGAGAGTGCCATTAACTTAACACGACAATGCCTTTTTGATAAACCAGAATATCTTCTTTTTATTGGAAGTGCCGGAAGCTATGGCAACTATAAACCATTTGAAATCGTTACGTCTACAAGCGCTGCAAACATTGAACTGGCTTTTTTAAATAACGATTGCTATACTCCATTGGATAATGTTTTAAATTCAGAAAACAGATTGGTAAAGAATCAAACCATTGTCAACAGTTCAAACTACATATCAACCAACTTTGACTTGAGCAGCAAATTTAACCACTACAATATCGGCATTGAAAATATGGAATTTTACTCTTTACTCAGTGTTGCTAAAGAGTTTGATATCAATATTGCTGGCATTTTTGTTATTACCAATTATACCAATAAAGATGCTCACAGTGATTTTCTAAAAAATCACTCTCAAGCCAAAGAAATACTCACACACTATTTACTTGAACAAAAAATCATTAAATAGTTTCACGTGAAACATTAAAGGAAAATCTTGCACTCTATTTACAACTATACCTTAGAAGAATTAAAAGAACAACTTAAACCTTCGTTCAGAGCCAAACAAATTTACAATTGGTTATATAAAAAGTATGTAACACAATTTGATGATATGAAGAATTTACCCAATGATTTGAAAAACCATTTAAAAGAGAATTTCAAAGCATCCACACTTAAAATTTTAAAAAAAGAGACCAGTAAAGATGGGAGTATAAAATATCTTTTCCAACTTGAGGATGGACATACCATTGAAACCGTTCTTTTATTGATGAAAAAAAAGAAAACCAATGAAGAAGGTGTTGTAGAAAAAAGTGAAAAATATACGGTTTGTATTTCAACCCAAGTAGGCTGTAAAGTAGGATGCAGTTTTTGTTTGACAGCAAAAGGGGGATTCATACGAAATCTTACCGTGGGTGAAATTATTGAACAAATCGTTCAACTGAAAAAAGACAATGAAATTGCTGAAAACAAAGCACTCAATATTGTCTATATGGGAATGGGTGAACCATTAGATAATTATGATAATTTGATTAAAGCCATTAAAATCTTCAGCGAGTTAGATGGTTTAGCTATTGCTCCACGAAGACAAACCATTTCAACCAGTGGTATCAGTACAAAAATTGAGAAATTGGGTGCAGAAGATTTAGGGATTCAATTGGCAATCTCTTTACATGCTGTTGATGATGGATTAAGAAGCGAATTAATTCCCATGAACAAAGCCTACAATATTTCATCCATCATTGAAGCAGTTAAAAACTTTCCCATTGATGCGAGAAAAAAGGTAATGTTTGAATATTTAGTGATAAAAGATAAAAATGATGATATAGCTTCTGCTGCAAAATTGATTAAACTTCTCAATGGAATCAATGCAAAAGTGAATTTAATCTATTTCAATCCCTACCCTGGAACTTCATATCAAAGACCAACAAGGGAAAATATGATAAAATTCCAAGAATATTTATTGAGCAAAGGTTTAATTTGCACAATACGAGAATCTAAAGGGTTAGATATATCAGCTGCATGTGGACAGCTAAAAGAGAAGGACGCCAATGGAATTGCTTGATGGAATAATGGTTTTATTTATTGTAGTGGTCGTGGTGATCTCAGCAATAGGTTTTCTAAAGAATTTTAAATAATAAAAGGACAGATATGGCAATCACACGATTTGCACCCTCACCCACTGGATATTTACATATTGGAGGTTTACGAACTTCTTTGTACAGTTATTTATGGGCAAGAAAAACAAAGGGACAATTTAAGTTAAGAATTGAAGATACCGATACACAAAGAAACAATGAAGAGGCAATGAAAGCTATTATTGAAGCTTTTGAGTGGGTGGGTTTAAATTACGATGGAGAAGTTGAATACCAATCAAAACGATTGGATATTTACACAAAATATATTAATCAACTTTTAAAAGAGGATAAAGCCTACTACTGTTATATGTCAAAAGAAGAGCTTGATGCTTTACGAGAAGAACAAACATTAAGAAAAGAGACTCCACGATACGATGGACGATACAGAGAATTCAAAGGAACTCCTCCTGCGGGAATTGAGCCTGTTGTAAGAATTAAAGCCCCTCAAGAGGGAAATATCTGCTTTGAAGATGGTGTAAAAGGTGCTATGAATTTTGATGCCAACCAAGTGGATGATTTTGTCATTGCACGAAGCAATGGAATGCCCACATACAATTTTGTTGTTGCCATTGACGATGCCTTAATGGGAATTACCGATGTAATAAGAGGAGATGACCACCTAACAAACACTCCAAAACAAATCGTAATTTACAATGCGTTAGGATTTGATGTTCCAAAATTTTATCATGTGCCTATGATTAACAATCCAGAAGGCAAAAAACTCTCTAAAAGAGATGGCGCCATGGATGTAATGCAATATAAAAATGAGGGTTATTTACCTGAAGCCCTTCTCAACTTTTTAGTACGATTGGGATGGTCTAATAAAGATCAAGAGATTTTTTCAATGCAAGAGATGTTAGACCTATTTGATCCTAAAAATATCAATAAATCTGCCTCTGCTTATAATGAAGAAAAATTAAAATGGCTTAATGCTCATTACATCAAAAATGTATCCAATGAACGATTGGCAAAAGAGTTGGAATTTTTTGGTTGTGTGTTACATGGGCACGATAAAAAAGAGATGATTTTAGACTTGTGTAAAGAACGTGTTCAAACACTTGTTGAATTGAAAGCATCTATTGATGGCATTTTAGATACCCCTACTTCATATGAAGATAAAGGCGTTAATAAATTTGTAAAAGAAGATACTTTAGCCATGTTAAACGAGTATATGGCTCTTTTAGAGTCAAATCAAAGCACTCTACACTTGGCGTGTGATTATGAACTTATTACCAAACCTTTTATTGAAACCAAGCAACTCAAATTTCCACAATTGTTCCAACCCATACGAATTGCGTTAACCGGAGGAACACAAGCACCTTCAGTGTATGACATTATGGCAATTTTAGGTTACAGTGAAACGATTTCACGATTAAATAAAGCCATCACAAAAAACTTTCAAAACTAACGAATTTATGGGGTGTAGCTAAAATCTACACCTCAATATCCTACGTGTAAAACCATATAAATATTACTTTTGTGTTACCAAAATAAAAAAAAATTAAAATTTTGAAGTAAAACTTAAAAGTTTATGATATAATGATTCAACTAGATGGAATAATGCTTCTACTAGCAGAAGTTACTTTGACTAAAGTAATAATTACACGTTCGATTGAACATTAAAAGGATTGAGGAAGATGAATATCTATGTAGGTAATCTTTCATATAGAATGAATGACCAAAGTTTAGAGGAAGTATTCGCTAAATTTGGTGCGGTAAAGAGTTGTAAAATTGTCAATGACAGAGAAACAGGACGATCAAAAGGTTTTGGATTTGTAGAGATGGATGTAAGTTCAGAAGGACAAAAAGCAATTGATGAGTTAAATGGTAAAGAGGTAGAGGGAAGAACTTTAAAAGTGAACGAAGCTAGACCACGAGAGCCACGAGAAAGAAGATCTTACTAATATATTTATTAGTATCTTTTTTATAGGTCGGCAGATGTCGGCCTTTTTTTATGCCTAACTCTTTTCTTCAACTCTAAAATTTAAGTTTAAAGGTTGTTCCTTCATTGACTTTTGAATCAATTTCAATCTTAATATGATACTTCTTGCAAATGGAAGCTACGATATGAAGCCCTATTCCAAAACCTCCCACAATATCGCTTTCACGATAAAATCGTTCAAATATTTTTGATAAGCTTTTTTTAGGAATCCCTACCCCATTGTCTTGTACGAGCAGTACGTTATCTTTTAATTCAACATAAATATTCCCATTTACAGGCGTATATTTAATCGCATTTGAGATTAGATTATTTACTATACGACTGAAACTCTCTTTATCAATAGCAAACATAACCGTTTGGATATTGTAGGTTAAATGAATCTTTTTCTTTGTTGCAAAGAAATTGTAATACTCTATTTGTTCATTTAAAATCTCTTTTAAATCGATGAGTTCTTCTGATTTAACTCTGTTTTGTTCATTATTAAGAAATAAATAGGTCAAATCACTGTAAATATCACTGATACGCTTTGCACTAAGCTGAATACGATTTAAGCCTTTTTCATCTAATCTTTGTTTTGGATTGACGGACATCATTAATGCGGTAATAGGAGTATTGAGTTCATGGGTTGTATCTTTAATAAAATTATTAAGTTTAAGACGCTGTTGGACAATGGGCTGTATAAAGAGTTTGGTCAAATAAAAACCAAATATAATAATCAAAAGATAAAAAAGAATAAATGAGATGATAATCTTATGTTTTAAATCTTTTAATGCTTGAGATAAAATAACTTCTTCAATAGCCACATAAGCAACGCCCAAATGTCCACTGACACTTTGGTCAATTAAGATTAAATTATCATCGACTTGAGAAAACTTTTTATTAAGCGTGATTTGCTTAGGAATCGTAGAGATGATAACTACGCCATTTTGGTCATACAAACCAAAATTAAATCCTTTATCAACAACCAAATCACTTCTTTTAATCGGAATATTTTGCATATGTGAATAGACGATTTTAGACGCCAGTTTGGAAGCATTTAATTGCATATTTGAAATGGTAATATCTCTTACAAAACTTGATTTTGTTTCAAAAAAAAGCCATGATATAATTAAGAGTAAAATAAATGTTAAAGTTAAGAAAAATGAGTAAAACCCATAAAATGTTCTTTTTTCATCTTTTGTTAAAACGATAACCAACTCCTTTTAACGTAGAAATACTCTCTTCCCCTAAAAGTTTACGTAAATTCTTAATATATGTTCGAATTGTTGAAGATAAAGGATACTCTTCATAACTCCATATATTAACACTCAATTCTTCAGAAGAGATGATTTTATTTTCATTATTGATAAAATATTCAAGAATTTTGGCCTCTTTTTTTGGCAATGTTGTTTTAATACCATTGTTATTTAATTCATAGGTATTCATATTGTACGTAATATTGGTGCCTATTCTCATTTCTGAATTATTTTCAATGTTAAAAAGACGTTTGATATTGTTAATACGTAAATTCAGCTCTTGCAGTTCAAATGGTTTCTTAATATAATCATCACATCCACTTTCAAAACCTTTTTTTAAATCCTCTGTGCTGTTTAATGAAGTGATAAAAATAGCGGGCGTATTGATATTACGAACTCTGAGTTCTTTTAAAAATGAAAAACCATTTAAATAAGGGACATTGACATCTAAAATAAACAAATCAAACAATTGTTCATAGGCAATATTTTGAGCTTCTAACCCATCAAACGTACTTATAACATCGTAGTTTTGTGATTCTAAAAATTCTAAAAGAATTTCATTTAATATAAAGTCATCTTCAAGGAGTAATATTTTCATAAAAAAAGTATACCATATTTAAAAAAGATATTTCTACACAACAACTGCACATACGCTAAAGAGGAATATCGAGTTTCTTTAAAGTCTTGATTGTATATAAAATGGCAAAAATAGCAGCAGAATAAATCATCGCCAATAAACCAAACCATAACCAGATAATATCAAGTTGAAAGTATTTAACGATAAGATATCCCACAATAAATTTTGCGACAATTTGTCGATATAACGCTATATAAAAAATCATCTTAGGTTGTTTAATTCCTTGCAACGTTGAAACACATATAAAAAGAATCAAAAAAGCAAAAAATATCCATACTTCAACCAATAAATACTCAATGGCATATGTTACAACGTCAGGATTATCATCAAACTGTTTAATAATAAATTCACCAAAAATATATAAAAATCCCACACCAAATAAACAGATATAAAAACCATATTTTAAAGCACAATAAAGTGTCTCTTTAACTCTGTCATAACGTTTTGCTCCAAAATTGTTTGAAACCAAAGATAAAACAGAAGTACTAAGTCCAAGTGCGGGTAAAAGCATCAATTGTTCGACTCTAAACCCTATTCCATATCCTGCAACGGCATGAATACCATAATTTGAAACAAAATATATGACAAGTAACGAACCAATTGCCATAGCAAGCATATTTAAACTTGCAGGCAAACCTTGTTTTAAGATATTCATATAAAGCTTCTTATGAGGCAAAAAGTAATCCAACCTCTCAAAGTGTATTAATTTGGTTTGAAGCACCTTGTGACCTAAATAAAGCATATTTATGCACTGGATTAGTACAGTAGCAAACGCAATGCCTTTTATGCCCATTGCTGGAATCAATAAAAATCCATAAATGAAAAGAGGATTTAATGCAATATTGGTAAAAAAACCAAAAATGAGTGTATTTCGGTATGATTTAGTATCACCTGTGGCAATTAAAATCGCATTTAACGCAAAATTTCCCATAAAAAAGACCACACCCAATAAAATGGTATAAATATAATCCAAAGCATCTTGTAAATAGCCTTGCGTCGCTCCTAAAAGCATAAAAAGGTCTTGGGCAAATATAAATCCAAATAGAGAAATTATCACACCAATTAATGGCACAAAAACCAACCCTTTATGGGCATAAATTACAGAGAGTTTATCTCGTCTTTTACCAAAGGCATTGCCAATAAGTGCTGTAATAGCCGATGAAAATCCATATCCTGTGCCAATAATAAGAAAGAATATCATAAAACTTAAAGAGAGTGCTGCGATGGCTTGAGTAGAAATAAGTCCTGCATAAAACGTATCAACCACGTTGTACATGGTATTAAAAAACATTCCCGTACTCGCTGGTATGGCTAATTGTTTAATTAAAGAGGGGATTTCATCCGTGATTAGTTTTTGATTTTTACGCAAATAGACCTCATGTATTCTTTGAAGTCTATTTTAGCCAAATTGAAATAAAAAGCTAGGCTTCGATTCGTATCATGGCAGGTTTAGCACTGACATAAGAGAGATTTTCTAAAACTTCTAATGCCTCTTTTATATCTTTTTCTTTACAAATATGTGTTGAAAGCAGTAAAAGAGCATTGTTGTTTTCATCGGGTTTTTGCAACATCTTTTCAATGGAGATGTTTTTATCGCCCAAAACCGAAGCAATTTTTGCCAAAACACCCGGTTTATCTTCAATTTGCAGTCGTAAATAGTAATTCGTTTCTATAGTATTGGCATTGGCTAAAACCAAATCTTGTTTTAACGATTTTTCAAATCCAAGCATAGGTGAACCTTTGCCTTTACGTGCAATATCAATAATATTAGCAATAACAGCACTCGCAGTAGCATTGCCACCTGCACCCGGTCCATAATACATGGTCTCTCCTACTTTATCCCCAATAACCGAAATGCCGTTCATCACACCGTCAACTTTGGCAATCATTTCATTGATACTGATAAACACAGGGTGCACACGCAGTTGGATTTCATTGCCTATTTTTTTGGCAATGGTTAAAAGTTTTATGGTGTAGTTAAACTCTTTGGCAAACGCAATATCATGTTTTGAGATGTTTTGAATTCCTTCAATTAAAATATCTTCAGGTTTGGCATCAATCCCATACGCAATTGAAGCTAAAATCAGCAACTTATGTGCGGCATCAAAACCACCCACATCAAACGTAGGATCAGCTTCTGCATAGCCCAAGGCTTGTGCTTCTTTTAAAATTTCTTCATAATTAACGCCTTCGTTAATCATTTTAGTCAGCATATAATTACAAGTACCATTTAAAATCCCTTTAATGGACTCAATATGATTGGCACTTAAGCCTTCTCTTAAGGCATTAACAATGGGAATTCCTCCTGCAACTGAAGCTTCGTATTCAAATGGGGTATCACCTGCTAAATCTTGCAATTCATACCGATGATACGCTAAAAGTGCTTTGTTGGCTGTAACCACAGGAATACCCTTTGCCAATGCTTTTTTAACAATTTCATACGGTTTTTCAATGCCACCCATCAGTTCAACAATCATATCAATGGAATCATCATTAAAGACTTCATCAATATTGTCGGTTAACTTAATATTTACTTCTCGTTTTTTATCTAAATTGTTTACCACTCCAATTGTTGGTACGATTTCACAACCAGCTCGTGCCGCAATAATATCTTTATTATCTTGTAGGATGTTTATTACGCTAGACCCAACTGTTCCCACACCAATAATTGCAATTTTTAACATATTTTATTCCTATAAACTTTTGAGATATTTCTTAATATTTTTGGCAGCTTGTCTGATTCGTTTTTCGTTTTCAATCAATGCAATTCGTACATACTCATCGCCATAATTTCCAAAACCAACGCCTGGACTTACGGCAACTTTTGCTTGTGTCAGAAGTTGTTTTGAAAACTCCATACTGCCCAAATGTCGTGCTTTTTCAGGAATTTTTGCCCAAATAAACATCGAAGCATTAGGAACATTCATCTCCCAACCTGCTTCTTTAAATGTTTCAATCATCACGTCTCTTCGGTGATTGTATTTTGCAATATGTTGTTCAACACACTCTTGTGGACCATCTAAAGCAATCGTAGCAGCCACTTGTATAGGCGTAAACATCCCATAATCCAACCACGACTTAATTCGTTTTAATGCCCCTATTAATCTTTCATTTCCTACAATAAATCCAACACGCCATCCTGCCATATTGTATGATTTACTTAATGTAAAGGATTCAACAGCCACATCTAACGCCCCTTTGGCTTGGAAAATAGAGGGAGTTTTATATCCATCAAAAGTAATGTCCGCATACGCAATATCTGAAATGACATAAAATCGCTCTTTTTTTGCCAAATCAACCAATCGTTGGTAAAATTCTGGCGTGACAGTTGCACACGATGGATTATGAGGGAAATTAACCAATACGTACTTAACTTTTGGAATAGATTCTTTAAGTGTTTTGTTGAGTCGTTCAAAAAATAGATCTTCATCGACTCTAAAATCTTCACCAAAAGGCAATTCAAAATTATGAATGGCCGCACCACTTAACATAAACGCATACGAATGAATTGGATACGTTGGATCAGGTACAACTGCAACATCACCCACGTTGACAATGGCTTGAACCAAATGTACATACCCCTCTTTTGAACCCATGGTTGCCACCGCATGTTTATTGGGGTCTAAATAATCTACACCATATTTTCGTTTATACCAATTGCAAATAGCCAATCGTAATTTATAAATACCTGCACTTGCACTGTACCCATGATTTTTAGGTTTTTGAGCCGTTTCAATTAATTTATCCGTAATATGTTGAGGCGCTGGACCATCTGGATTTCCCATTGAGAAATCAATAATATCTTCACCGGCGCGTCGTGCTTCCATTTTAATATTATTCACTTCTGCAAACACATAGTTTGGAAGTCGTTTCATACGTTCAAATTCAATTTCTGGAAACATTGTTACTCCTTAATCATTACATTCAATCCACGTTTGATGTTATCTAGTGTGTATAAATCTGTAATTTTAATATATTTGGTTTGTAAAGGGATACTTAACGACACCCTTCTTGAAAATTGCTCTTTTTTTATAATATTTAAAATATTCAAATGTTCATCGTAAAAAACAATATACGGATACCAATGATTTAAAGAGGTACTCATGACTTTTAAAACGCCGCTTCCGTTGATTTTTATGAAGTATGGTCTTAAAGGTTTTTGTAATTTTATGAGCTCATTTGAGTCTATAAAAATTGATTCTGCAATATTAGCAAAATTTGTATCAATTTTGTATATCCATTTATGATTTTCTTCTTTATTTATTTCAACCACTCGACAATCATTTTTTAAAATTTCATTGACAAAAACCAAAGGGTCAATCACAAACTCAGTTTTAAGTTTAATGGTCCAAACCAGCAAACCATTTGAGTTGTATTGCGTACTTTTAGTAAAATAATAGTAATACCCCAATGCTTTTAATGTATCATTTAAGATTTTTAACGATTTCACCGAATCTTTATTGGTATGGAACTCGACTTCAATCTCTTGCGGTTGAGGAAGTTTTAAATGCAACAGACCGTTTTGTTTTAACTCTTTTAGTACCAAAGGATAATTGAGTCGTTCATTGGCTAAAAAAAATTTTGCTTGGTCATTAAAAATGAGTGTAATTAAATTTTTATGAAGTTTATAATCTTTTTGCCCAATTAAATTCTCAATTTTTTCATGCAATACCGTGGCATTTAACGTTACAATACACCAAAAAAAGAGCAACCATATTTTCATTGTTTACCCTTTGAGTGTGTACATCAAAATACCCGCAGCAACAGAAACATTTAAAGAGTCAAACTCATTGGACATGCCAATAGAGACTTTTAAATCAAGTTTCTTGCGGATTTTTCCACTTAAGCCCTCACCTTCACTTCCTAAGAAAAGAGCGATTTTATCCTCACTGGTAATTTTTCCGTATTGCTTTAAATCTGTTCCGTCCATGGTTGCACCAATAAGTGTAAACCCGCACTGCTTTAACTCATTGGCTAAATCCATTGAATTGGGATACAACGCAAAAGGCAAATCCAGCATGGCTCCTGAACTCGTACGAATCACGCCTGTTTCATTAAGGCTTTTCACTCCTGATGCAATAATCGCATCAATGCCTAAAGAGTATGCAGTACGTGTAATGGCTCCAATATTTCCCACATCGGTTAACCCATCTAAGACTACAACAAAATTAAGTTTTTTAATCTCTTCAATCGTATTGTATACAAACGGATTAAGTTTGAGAAAAAATCCTTGGTGATTTCCACCGTGTGCTAAAGACTGGGCTTTCATATTATCAAGCTTAATGATTTTTTTACCAAGCTTTAAAAACTTTGAGAAGAGTTTTTTGTCTATCTCTTTTGAAAAAAGTACCTCTTCTATGAGGGTGGGGTGTTTATCGAGTATATATAATACTACTTGTTTTCCATATATTATCATGGTTGGATTGTATCTAAAATTTCTTGATAAATCTCTTTGATACTTCGCCCTGTCAGTTTCGACAAGAGTTTGGCTTTTTGTTTAGGAGGCAAGGACAACTCTTGAATATCTTCAATCGTTATTAATTCACCTGAAGTTTGTGTCTGTGGTTCAATGACAACCACCCACTCCCCTTTGATATTGGTTCTTTTAAGTTCTTCAAAAAGAGTTTTGGCATTGCCTTTATAGGTTGTTTGAAATTTTTTGGTGATCTCTTTGGCTAAAAATATGACTCTGTTTTCATCATAAACACTTAACTCTTCTAAGAATTTTAAAAGTCTGTGGGGAGATTCATAGACAATGGCTACAAACGGACTTTTCATAAGCTGATTAAAGGCACTTTGTCGCTCTTTTCCTTTATGCGGTAAAAATCCAAAAAAAGAGAACTGAGCATAATCAAATCCACTTAAGGCATACGCCGTTAAAATGGCATTGGCACCGGGAAGTACATCATAGGTAATGCCATTTTGAATACAAAACTCCACTAAAGTTGCTCCTGGGTCACTAATACATGGCATTCCTGCATCACTGACATAGACAATATTTTTTTCTTTAAAAGTGGTTACTGAAAAAGTTGCCAAAAGTTTATCTTGATTATGATGATGAAAAGATTGAAAAGTGGTACACGGAAAAGTCAGTTTGTATTTTTCGCTTAAAAGGGTTAAAAGTTTTTTGGTAACGCGAGTATCTTCGCATAAAAAAAGTTCCGCACTCTTTAACGCCTCTAAAGACCTAAATGAAATGTCTTCAAGATTGCCAATAGGAGTGGGAACTAAAGTAAGCACAAAGTTGTACTTATTTGCTCATGTTATATTTAGCTTTGAACTTCTCTACTCGACCAGCAGCATCAACAATTTTTTGCTCTCCAGTAAAAAATGGGTGACAAGATGAACAAATGTCAATTTTCATTGAATCTACATTTGATTTTGTTTCAAATGAGTTTCCACAAGCACAAGTAACAACGCACGCTTTATAATCTGGGTGAATCTCTTTTTTCACGATATTTTCCTTAAGGTATTAATGTGTATTAAAAGGTCAAGTCTCAATGTTGCCCTTTAATAAACTCTTCTTTTAAAATTGGATGCAGATTATAGCTAAAAAATCTTAAGAATATCTGAATTTAAGCTGTTTAAAATGTTTTTAAGTTGCTTATTGCCAAACTGAGATTTATTGAATGTGCGTTGACGTTTTGCCAGTTGTGCGGTATTGATGATAATTTTCTCTTCAAGTTGTTTGCGTGAAATTTTTCCATCTAAATACTCCAAGGTCTCAATTATTCCAATAGAACCCATACAATTAGGCAATCGTGAATATTTTTTTTCTAAATAAATCACCTCATCAATTAAACCTTGCTGCAACATTTGCTGAGTTCGTAAAGCAATTCGTTGTCGTAACGCTTCAACATCCCATGTAATTTCAAAAATAGGCAAATCATTCACAAAAGGTTTTTTAGGATATTTCAGAAAATATTCACTGGGCGATAACCCCGTTTGTTTGTAAATATTATAGGCTTTTTCTATTCGATATTTATCATTTCGTTCAATCTTTTGCATGTACAAAGGGTCCAATTGCTCTAACAATTCAAAAGCTTGAGAAACCGAAATATCCAAAGGCTCATGTGCGGTAATGCCTAAAGAGATTCCATCGACTAAACTTTTAAGATAAAAACTCGTTCCCCCAACAATAATTAAGTTTTTTTGATGTGCGATTGCAAATGCTTTGGCTTTTTCATAACACGCAATAAACTCTAACACATCAAACGTTTCATTTGCATAGACTTCATCAATACCAAAATGTACAATATCGCCCTGCTCTTCTTTGGTGGGTTTAGCCGAAGCGATATCAATCTCTTTATACACACTTAAAGAGTCCATTGAAAGAATAATAGAGTTAGTTTTTGAGGCAATTTCAAGGGCCAAACCCGTTTTACCCGAGGCAGTTGTTCCAATAATGGCAATTTGTTTCATACTGAAATTCTAACTAAAACCACATATATATCGTATAAAATGACCTAAAGAAAATGATATTATATTTTTGATACAATCTCGCCATGAAAAAAATAACCACCCTATTAAATGATTTTAATGAACTTGTCATGTTCAAACACTCGATTTTTTCGTTGCCTTTTATTTTTATTGCCATGATAGTAGCTGCAAATGGTTGGTTTGGATTCAAACTGCTGTTTTTAGGAATATTAGCTGCACTTACTGCTCGAAATTTTGCCATGGGTTTTAACCGATTTTTAGACCGTGATATTGATGCTCTTAACCCAAGAACCATCAACCGACCCAATGTGGATGGAAGAATTTCTCCTTTTGCCATGTTTACCTTTGTAGTTTTAAATGCACTGGGATTTATAGTAGTTGCTTATTTTGTCAATGACTTAGCCTTGTTTTTAAGTATTCCCATTTTAATTGTCATTGGAAGTTACTCATATTTTAAACGTTTTTCATATTTAGCCCATATTATTTTAGGTGTCTCTTTAGGATTGGCTCCTATTGCAGGAGTTGTTGCCGTCAGTCAAACCATCACACTTTGGTCTGTATTGTTAAGTTTAGGTGTTATGTTTTGGGTAGCAGGTTTTGACTTATTGTATTCTCTTCAAGATATTGAAGTCGATAAAAAATTAAAGCTTCATTCGATTCCAAGCGTATTTGGAGTTGAAAAAACCATGATGATTTCTAAAGTTTTTCATGCTCTTACCGTAGTTTTTTGGGCACTTTTTGCAATAAGTTCTGATGCAGGATTTTTTATATATTTGGCGGTTCTTATTAGTGCAATTATGCTGACGTATGAACATATTCTTGTCAATAAAGATTTCAATAAAATTGACAAAGCATTTTTTACCGTAAATGGTTATTTAGGCATTGTCTTTTTTATCCTTGTGGTTTTGGATATGATTTTTTAAAATAAGCCTTGATTTTCATTTAAATTTTTAGAAAACTTTTAGGAAACATTGAGTAATATTCCATTAATCATTCAACGCGTCTGTGGCTCAACTGGATAGAGCACTGGGTTTCGGCCCCGGTGGTTGAGGGTTCGAATCCTTCCAGGCGTACCATTACAAAGCTCGATTTAATCACTTATTGAAGTGTTTAGGTCGAGCTTTTTTTATGCCCATTCCTATTATTCTTGCCTTTTTAATTTTAAAACTTCAATATCATATCTTCACTGCTGAGTAACTCATTGAGCATTCCGGCTAAGCGTTTTTTATCGGTAATATCAATTCGTATTGATTTATAGCCTTGAATCTCTTGTTCATGATTTAAAATGGGAAATACAATACTGTCAACCCAATAAAAACTTCCGTCTTTTTTGCGATTTTTTACTTCACCTCGCCAAATATTTTTTGACTTAATGGTTTTCCACATTTCCTTAAATGCTTCTTTGGGCATATCTTCATGGCGAACGATACTGTGGTCTTTTCCTATGAGCTCTTCTTTGGTATATCCTGATATTTCCAAAAAAGGATCACTGACATAAGTAATACGCCCTTTAAGATCGGTTTCAGATGTAATCGTATATTTGTTAAATAACTCATACACACTCTCCATACACAATTGCTCATTTTCAAGGACTTCAAACTTTTTTCTGAGTATTTTTAACTCTTGGCGTGCTTCTTCTAATTTCTCTTCGCAAGTCATAGTAAGCTCCTATTATTTTGATAATAGTAACATAAGACAAAGCAGTAAATCAAGTTATTGTACGATAAAATTAGACACAAAACAGAAGGTATATATTTATGAAAATTGATTACGATGAATTTAAAAAATCGGTAGAAATTTTGGGTTTAATTAGTTTAACCACAAAAAGCAAGGTCAAGAAGCGTTATTTGGAGCTTTCAAAACAGTTTCACCCCGATATGCCACAAGGGGATGTAATCAAGTTTCAAGAGATTAATAAAGCGTATGAAATCCTTAACTTTTATATGGATAACTTTCGATATACCTTTACAAAAGAGGAGTTTGAAGACCAATTTCCTTTTGCCATATCTCAAAAAGATTGGATTGTTTAAAAATCTTGCCCTTTTATGGGTTTTACATTTTTTAAATCAAACCATTTATAAAGTTTACGAATTAAGACCATTAAAAATAACCCATCAATCATACTGGCAATAATAAACGAGAAATAATCTTCTTGAGAAATCAATCCATATTGATACGACAGCATAGAAATAGCCACAATAAATGTCAATGGCATAGAATCACTTAACCCAAACAGTGTGGTTTGCTTAAATTTCAAATATTTATAAAATGCCAAATATGAACTGATCAATCGAATCGTAATGATTGAACAAATAATAAATAATGCATTGGTTAAGACATCTAAATTAATCATATCTAACTTAACCGTAGAGCCCGTATAAATAAAGAAAATTGGTACAAAAAAACCAAATCCAAAGGACTCAATCTTTTCTAAAAGCTCCAGTTTTTGATTAAAAAACATTTTAAGGAAAAACCCTGCGGTAAACGCACCTAAAACCACATCAATTTTCAAAAGCAACATCACTGCTACCAAAATCAATAACAATGAGATTGAAAACCGAATATCTTGATCAAATCTGTCCGTATGTGAATCAGGAATAATAAATTTCTTAAGTTCAGGATACCACCAAAACGCCAAATAGAAAAGTCGAAGCACTAAAATTGTTGCAGCTATAACAGAAATAATGGTTAAAATGGAGATAAAAAAACCAATATTTAATCCAAACTCTATCCATCCACTGAACAAAGTTAAGACCAAAATACTCACCACTTCACCAATAATCCCAATTGATAATACCAGATTCAGCCAAGGCTCTTCTTTCCCGTACTCTTTAATAAGCATCATCATCATCCCAATAGAGCAAATAGGGAAAGCTAAAAAGTATGTAATCCCCAAATCAAAGAACCAACAAATGACGCCGGAAAGTGTATACAAAGAAGCAATATACAACACCACATTCCATGCCATAGTCGCTTTAACCACTTTGATGAGTTTGATATTAATTTCAAGACCCGCTAAAAACATTAAATAAACGAAGCCAAATTTTGCAATAAGTTTTAAAATCTCATTATCATAAAGCAATCCAATATACCCAGCAAACAATCCCAATGTGATTTCAATAACCACCACAGGTGCTTTGGTTATTTTTGAAACAATGGGTGCTGCCATAATAATAATACATATGGTAATAATCAAAAAGAATTGTTCCACTTATTGTCCTACTTTATCGTTTAAAGGCAAAAAGAATAGCTAAAAATTGTTAATAATCAGATTATTTCACAATTTAAATCTTTTCTTTTGATAATCTCAATATTATGTCCAATGGCATACTCTTTGCCCCAATCATGCAGTTGCTCCAAAATGGGAAGCAGTTTTTTCCCATCTGAAGTGAGTTCATACTCAACTTTGGGAGGAATCACGGGATAAGAAATTCGATTGACAATACCAGCTAATTCAAGTTCTCGTAATTGTTGAGTCAACATTTTTTGGCTGATAGAAGGAATCAAACGAGCCAATTCTCCATTTCGTTTAACCCCATTTTTCAGTGACCACAATACATAACTTTTCCATTTACCACCAATAATATCAATCGCGAGTTGAAAAAAACAGTTATACTCTTTTGAACTATCCATTTTGACTCCTTTAAAAAGCGTATCATATGGCAACTTATATTAATACTCGATTATATAGGAACACTAAAGTAACTATATTACTTTAAAGTACATACTGTATAAGTTCAGAAACATATGGCACTTTTTTGGGGAGAACTAAAGAGTGAAATATGCAAACAGATTATCTGTTCAATGGATTAAAAGGATATGCAAGAGTTAAAAGATTTAGCTATCTTTTTGAG